>Ga0181577_10000122_pt1 | contig 56342 bp, 43 predicted proteins | sample 101ome_21_FD_132468 | JGI IMG/M metagenome (GOLD analysis project Ga0181577, IMG submission 132468) | Coastal salt marsh microbial communities from the Groves Creek Marsh, Skidaway Island, Georgia - 101413BT metaG (megahit assembly) | ecosystem: Environmental > Aquatic > Marine > Intertidal...
TCGGCGTTTTCCTCTTCCTCATCCCCAACAAGGTTCTCCGTCCACCATCCTTCGTCGAGCGCGAAAGCGCGCCGAACGTCGCGGAAACCGCCGACGCGTGACGCCCGCGCGCCGTCCTCATCGTCGCCTCTCCACCTTTATCTCGCTTTGTGACGTCACGACACATTTTTTCAATCTCACCGCGCGTTCGCCGTCGTCGCGCCCGTCGTTCGTCCCTCGGCGCCCTCGGCGTCGTCCTCGCCGCGTCTTACCCACAGCACGTCATCATCCATCCTTTGCCCACCTCAGTCCGCACACACCGCCGCGACACGTTGACGACATGATCGCCGCTTCTCAAGCGCACACAGTTCCGGTCTCCATCGCCGCGCGACGCGTCTCCAGCGCGCGTCGCGCGACGTCCACGACCGCGCGCGCGGCCGCCGCGTTCGAGGTTCCGGCCCAATACAAGACGGTCACCCCGTGCGGCAGCGGCGTGCTCGTCAAGGTGGCGGCCGCGGAATCGGTGACCAAGGGCGGCATCGTGCTCACGGAGAGCGCGCAGCGTAAACCCACGAGCGGTGCGTGCGATCGAGACGACGGCGGATCGTTGGATGGTTGGATTTGGATGGGCGTCTTGAGGGTTTGAGCGCGAGGGCGCCGGGACGCGAGCGAGGCGGAGGTTGAGGAGAACGAACGAACGAACGAACGAACGAACGAACGAACGAACGACGCGCGACTCGAATACACACGATGACTGACGTCGTGTATCCCTCGTGATGACGCGAACGCGCGCGTAGGCGACGTCACCTCCGTCGGTCCGGACGTGAAGAACGTGAAGACGGGCGCCACGGTTTTGTACAGCAAATTCGGCATCGGGTGCACGGACATGGTCGTCGACGGCGTGGAGTACACGCTCATCAAGGAACAAGATCTCATCGGTACCCTTCCATCGAGCGGTGCGCGCGCGAACGATATTCCCAAGCTTCAACCGTGCGGCGATCGCGTGTTGTTGTCGGTGGAAAAAGCGAGCGCGGAGACCAAGGGGGGCATCCTCCTCACCGAAGGTTCAAAGGAGAAGCCCATCGTCGGCACCGTCGTCGCCGTCGGTCCGGGTAAGGTTGGCGACGACGGCGAGGTCAAGCCCATGGTCTTACGGGCCGGCGATAAGGTCATCTACTTCAAGTACGCCGGCGATCAAATGTCCGACGAGGAGGGCAACGCCTTCGTCGTCTTGCACGAAAACGACTGCTTGGCCAAGTTGTAAATCCACCGTCTCGTCTTCTCCGGACGAACGAACGAACGAACGAACGAACGAACGAACGGACGAACGAACGGACGACCGCACGCACGACCGAACCGATCGACGAGAACGACCACACGATCGACGCGCGCGCGGTCGCGGGTACGGCTCGCTTGCAATCACTCACCGCGCCGTCATTCAATTCATTTCATTCTCTCCCAATCGCGCTCTCTCTCTCCCAATCGCTCTCGCCTCGCCTCGTCGTCTCATTGACCGTTCACGACCCAACGTATACCCCACCCAGCGACCCACGCGTCCGACCAAAAAGAGCGCGATGCGCGCGCGATGCCGGTCATTTATCGTTCGGTCGCGCGCGCACATACACAGTATCTCGTATATACTATCATTCATTCGTGTATCTCCATATATAAAACCACATCGCCCCCCGTCCCCCGTCGTTTTCCTCCTCCTCCCGCACACTCGCACACGTTCGTCACGTCCCCATGCAGGTGAACGCCCTGTTGAAGCGCGCGACGCCCGCGCCGGTGAAGAAGACCGCCGCGCCGGTGAAGAAGACCGCGAAGAAGACCGCCGCGCCGGCGCCGGCGGCGCCGAGTTTGCCGTCCCTCCCGAACCCGTTCGCGTCCGCCGCGACCGCGGCGCCGGCGAAGAAGACGACGCCGAAACCCGTCGTCGCGAAGAAGACGACGAAAGCGGCGCCGAAGAAGAAGGCCGCGCCGGTGAAGAAGGCGGTGCGCAAGGCGAGCAAGTCCGCGGTGTCCTCCAAGGATGCGCTCGCCAAGTGGTACGGTACGTATGAATGGGTGATGGGAATGAATGCGCGCGCGTATCTCGGGATAAGGAACGATTCTTTCGTCGCGCGACGATGGATGACGACGACGGACGACATCCATCTCGCGACGATATCTCGCGATGACGTACGAGGAGACGCATCGCGCGTCATCCCACGCGCGCGCGTTTCGTACACGCGTCGGCGTCGATCGTCGAGACGCGTCGATCGTTCGGATCGATCGATCGATCGATCGATCGCGTCGAAAGATATGATGCGGATGACGGCGGCGGTGGATTTGTGTGTGTGCGGAGGGGTTTTTTATATTTATAGAGAGCGCGGGACGAAGGGAGAGATCATCGTCGGGGGGACGCGCGTCGTGATTGTGGTCGATGCGAGACGAGACGATGTGTCGTGACTGATGACTGACGGTGATGTGTTCGTGTGTTGTCGTAGGCCCGAACCGTAAGTTGTACTTGCCGGGCGGTCTCATCACCGCGGCCGAGTTGCCGAGCTACCTCGACGGGAAGCTCGCGGGCGATTACGGGTTCGATCCGCTCGGACTCGGTGCGGATGGTGCGATCGAGCAATACCGTGTCGCGGAAGTGATCCACGCGCGATGGGCGATGCTCGCGATTCCGGGTATCGTCATCCCGGAGGCGTTGGGCATCCCGGGCGGCGTCTGGACGGAAACCGGCAAGGTGTTCTTGGACGGCGAAACCGGTCGCCCGGAGATTCTCGAATTCTGGCCGATTTACGCCGCGATCCAAGTCGTTCTCATGGGCGCCGCGGAAAAGTTCCGCTCCGAAGGCACCGGTCCGGCTGGTTTCGTCCCGTTCAAGGGTGAATTCACGGAGAAGGACTTCAAGGGTCTCGACCCGATCAACCCGGGCGGACCGCTCGATTTCTTCAACGTCGCCGCCAACCCGCAAGATCTCGCCTTGTTGAAGGTGAAGGAGATCAAGAACGGCCGGTACGTCCCTCGATTCGCATAGATTCGTCTCGCTCGCCGCCGCGCGTGTCTTCGCGCGTGTCTTCGAGCCCACGCGACTGACTCGACTCTGATTTTTTCCTCCGCGACGCAGTCTCGCTATGATCGCGATGTTGGGCGTGTTCGTGCAAGGTGCCGTCACCAACGAAGGTCCGGCTGCCAACTGGGCCAAGCACGTCGCCAACCCGTTCGGCTACAACGCCGTCCAAATGCTCGCCGCCGGCGACCGCACCCCGGTCCTCTAAGCGCGTAGGTGAAACAATCTGTTCCAAGAAAGATGATTCGGCGCGACGTCTCTTAATTTAGTCTCGCGCGCGCACTTTAATTTTGTGGTGTAAGAAAGTTTACAACAACGGTAACGCGGTGGCCGTTCTCGCGCGTCTCTCGACCGACTCGACTCGACTCGACTCGCCGATCGCTCGCTCGAGGCGACGACGCGTCCGACGCGACTCCGCACACCATCGCGCGATGTTCGCGCGCGTCCTCGATCGAGTCGTCCCCGAGCGCGCCCCGGTCGCGAGAAACACCGCACGCGCGTCGTTTAAGGCGCGCGCGATGACGCGCGCGCGCGTCGGCGCGTCTGAGACGACCGTTGCTTCATCACGCGCGACGTCTCCTTCGACGACGACGATGCGTCGCGCGCGCGGTTCGCGCGCGTTCGCGCGCGTCGACCGACGCGCGAGCGCAACGACGCGCGCGTCGTCGGTGGACGCGTCGTCGTCGTCGGTCGAGTCGAGCTCGACGAGCGGTGGAAACACGACGCTCGTGCTCGCGGGCGTCGTCTCCGTCGGCGCTGTGACGGCGACGCACGCGGCGGGCGACGCGACGGTGCGCGTCGTCGGATCGGCGATTTTGGGTTTATTATTGGCTCTCGTGGGGTATAAGAAAAAGTCACTCGACGCGAGCGGCGCGCTCGCGGCGATCGGGGTGGGGTTCGGTTCGATTTACGCCGACGCGCGATTCGGCGCCGCGCTCGCGTCCTTCTTCTTCACGTCGAGCGCGGTGACGCGCGTGCGCGCGGACGTGAAGAAAAAGGTTGAAGAGGATTACAAGGTGGGTGGTGGAAGAAATGCCATGCAAGTGTTCGCGAACGGATTCGTGCCGACCATGATCGCGTTAGCGTTCGTGTTCGGCGGGGGCGCGTTCGGTTCGTCGAGCGCGTTGGCGAGCGCGTACCTGGCGTATTACGCGTGCTGCGGAGGAGACACGTGGGCGAGCGAGTTGGGCGTCTTGTCGAAGAGCAAACCACGGTTGATCACGAATTGGACGCGCGAGGTGACGCCGGGCACGAACGGCGGCGTCACGGCGTTGGGATGGGCGGCGAGCGCGAGCGGAGGCGCCGCCGTCGGCGCGGCGTTCCACGTAGGTCAAACCGCGCTTCGCGCGTTCGCCTCCGACAGTCTCGTCGCGCACGCGCCGTCAAACGCGCTCCTGGTGATCGGTTTCAGCGCCTTGGCCGGCGTCTTCGGCTCTCTCGTGGACAGCGTCCTCGGCGCAACTATTCAGTTTAGTGGATATTGCAAAGAGCGCAAACGCGTCGTGAGCAAACCTGGACCTACGGTGACGCGCATCAGCGGCTTGGAGGTTCTGAGCAATAGTATGGTCAATTTGGTCTCCGGAACCATCACCGCGGTCGTCGCCTACGCCTTAGCTCCGTTGTAATCGCATTCGCTCACCAGTCCACGTTTCGCGCGTTCATCTCTTCGTCGTCGCGGCACACGCGCCCTCGCACCGGTCGCGATGTTCCCACCGCGTCCCGGTCAGTGCGCGTACGTCATTGACGGCGCGCACACCGAGTTCCTCGTCACCGAATACGCCGATCGTCTCTTCATCGTCGTGACGCAGATCGGCAAACTCGGAACCGTGTTTCATCTCTCGCGGAGTCAGACGTCCGAGCTCTCGCGCGCGCTCGCCGCCGACGGTGTGAACGATCTCGCGGACGACGAATTGACGTCGATGGACGCCGTCGTCGTGCGGACGCTCATCGGAAGACGAGACGACGAGACGCTCCGCGCGTGCGCGAGACGCATCGGGGAGGTGTTGTTCTCAAAGGGATACGAAAAGTACGCGCGTCGACGCGATTGCGCGTTTCACTCAATCTTTACGACGACGAACGTGCCCGCGAACTCGGTGACTGACTGATGATACATGCGATCGTTCGTTCACGTCTGTAGGCCGGTTCTGTGCGCGTTGGGTCTGCGACCGACGGCGAGTTTGCAGACGAAGCGAGCCGTCGCGTCGCTCGCCGCGGAACGCGCGACGGAGTTGATTCTCGCCGGCGCGCGTTGACGCACGAATCGTTAGAGTAGAATAGAGTAGAGTAGTCCATTGAATCGTAGATTCTAAGTAGTAGCATAAAACCAGCGTCGTCTCGGACCGCTGGTCGACTAGAGCTCGTCTTTGACGGAGTTTTCCGAAGGTTGCGCGACGAACGCGGCGCACTCGCCCTCCGTCTCCCCACTTGCCGCACACGCGCGCGCCATTGCGTCTCGTTCCTTGGCCTGCTGAATCTTTTCACCGAGCTTCGAGTAATCCTTCGTCTCCTCCTGTTTCATCGTCGTGTTAGTGCCGTCCGAGTGCACCGTCACGTCGATATCCGTGTTGTGCTTCATCTCAAAGTCGTCCACCGTCGTTTTAAGCAAGCTATCCACGTCCACGTCGATTCCCTCGTTCATGACGTGTTCCTTGAACTGTTCGCCCTTCTCCTTTTGCAGACGTCTCTTTTTCTCGGCGCCCGTTTCCTGTTCATCCGCGCCAGAATCTCTGAGTATCTGCGCGATTTCTTCCTGACCCATGATTTGCGCGAGCTTGGGCGCGGTGAGTCCCAGATCCATGAGATGGTTCTTCTGCACATAATTCACCACCGCCCCAGCCTCGACCAGAATCTTTACGCACTCCACGCACTTGGACAACACCGAACGCATGAGTACCGAGTACCCGAGCGAATCCATCTCGTTGACGTTTGCGCCGTAATCGAGCAACATGTCCAACGCCTTGGCGTTGCCCAAATACGCCGCCTTCATGACCGGCACCATGTGTCTCGTCTCCCCCAATTTCTGACACTTTTCGCGCAGATTCGGTTTCCATCGAAGCAAATCCTCGAGCTCGTCCATGTCGTCGTCGTCGATGGCTTCGTGTATGGAACCAACGGCGCTCTCGCCTTGGCCCAACTCGGGATCGTACGGCTTAAATTCTTCCTCCTCCTCGCTAGGTTTCTTCACCGTCTTCTTCGTCGACTTCTTCCTACGCTTCGTCGGCGCCGGTTTCGTCGACGCATCGCCCTCCGCGCTCGACTCTCGCGCGTCCGTCGGCGTCGGTTCCTCCGTCGCGGCGACGTCGTCTCGGCTCGTCGCCGCCGACGCGGAATCCACCTCCGCCGCGCGCACCGTCGGCGTCACCGTCGCCGCGAGCGCGACGAGCGCGAACACGAAAACGATCACCGCGCGCGCGACGATACCTCGCGACCAACGCGCGCGTCGACACATCGCCGTCCACGTCAGATAACGATCCGTCCCGGAATTTCCAACAGCAAACGCGCGTCGGTCGTCTCCTCTCGACGCGCGCTTCGATCGCCTCGCGCGATCGTCGACGCGCCAATCGACCGCACCAAAAAGCTCTTTCGTCGCGGCTCGCGTCGGGCGGCGCGATGGCGACGACGGCGCGACGCACGTCGACGTGTGGGGAACGGTGCGCGCGAACGTCATCGTTCGTCATTCATCGTCCGACGCGTGGCGCGATGTCATCGCTCTCGACGACGTCGGCGATTCGACCGGTCGCGAATACATCGCGATGCGTCCGCTCGCGAAGGTCGTTTCGAGCGTCGCGGGAGACGACGCGCGCGCGCGCGACGACGACGGACGCGCGCGATGATGACTCGACATTTTCATCGGACGTCGTCGTCATCGGTGCGGGACTCGGCGGTCTGTGCGCGGGCGCGCTCTTGGCCAAGTCTGGGTTTAAAGTCACCGTCTTAGAATCGCACGTCGTTCCCGGCGGCGCCGCGCACGCGTGGGAGAGGGATGGGTACACGTTCGAGTCTGGGCCTTCGCTCTACAGCGGCTTGGCGGCGCGTCCGACGACGAATCCGTGCGGACAGGTGTTACACGCGATCGACGAGAACGTCGAGTGTGTGGAATACAACACGTGGATGTGTCATCTTCCCGAGGGGACGTTTCTCACCGAGGTGGGGAACGATCAGTTTCTGGATTGTTTGCGCGAGTATGTCGACGAGGACGCCGTCGAGGAGTGGAAACGTTTAAAGACGCTCATGGAACCGCTCGCGACGGCGTCGGCGTCTTTACCGCCGGCGGCGGTTCGTAGCGACGTCTTCGGGGCGTACACACTGGCGAGATTCGTCCCGGGATTGGTTCGTTCGGCGCCGTACATTCCGAAGATCATGGCGCCGTATTCAAAGTTTATGGACGAAAACGACATTCGACACCCGTTCATTCGCAACTATATGGAGATGCTGTGCTTCCTCCTGAGCGGCGCACCGGCGAGTGGGACGATGTCGGCGGAGATTGGGTACATGTTCGACGATTGGTACAAACCGAACTCGATGTTGGAGTTCCCCAAGGGTGGATCCGGGGCCATCGTCGACGCGCTCGTGCGAGGCGTTAAAAAATTTGGAGGCGAACTCCGTCTCGGCACGCACGTGGAAGAAATCTTAGTCGAGGGTGAAGGGGATAAGAAACGCGCCGTCGGCGTGCGCGCAAGAGGTGGTAAAACATTCATGGCGTCCAAAGCCGTCATCTCGAACGCGACGCTGTGGGATACCGTGCCCATGTTGCCGCGAGACGCGATGCCGCGCGAGTGGATCGACGAGGCGACGTCCACCGCCATGTGCGAATCCTTCATGCACTTGCACCTCGGCATCGACGCCGCGGGTCTGCCAGACGACTTAGAGATTCATCACATTTACGTCGAAGATTGGAACAGAGGCGTCACCGCGGAACAAAACATGGTGCTCATCAGCATTCCGAGCGTCTTGGATCCGTCCATGGCGCCCGAGGGAAAACACGTCGTTCACGCGTACACGCCCGGGAACGAACCTCTGGACCTCTGGGACGGCTTGGACAGGAACTCCGACGAGTACAAGGCGCTCAAAGAGGAACGATCGCAAGTGTTGTGGCGAGCGGTGGAAAAAGTGATCCCAGACGTGCGGCGACGCGCCGAGATCACCATGGTGGGCACCCCGGTGACGCAAAAAAGATTTTTGCGCCGCTCGCGAGGGACGTACGGCGGCACGGGGTGGATCTCCGAGGATCAGGACACGATTCCCATCACGAGCGCGTCCACCCCGCTCGATGGACTGCTCGTCGTCGGCGATAGTAATTTCCCGGGACCGGGCGTGCCCGCGGTCGCCGCGGGCGGGTGGTCGGCGGCGAACGAGCTCATCGGTCCGAGGCAAACCGCCGCGTTTTTGGACAAGGTGTGCCCGCCCGGAACGTCGAAATGATGTAATTAAATAGGTCGTACACGTTTCGTATTAAAATTAATGTTCGACGGTGCGATGCGTAGTGCGTCGCGCGCCGCGAATATCTCAGTCGTACCGTAACACGCGTCCGCTCGATGGCGAACGAACGCTCTTCGGTTTCGGCTCTTTACGCCGCCGGAGGCACTTCGTCGTCGTCGTCCGAGTACTCGTCGCCGATGATCGCGGCCTTGGTCCCACCGTGCGAAGCATGTCTGGCACCCTTACCGCTGTGTTTCTCTTTGTGTTTACGGATCGCTCTCGTGACGATATCCGCGCACGAATCGATCGTCGCGTACAAGTTTTCCGCCGCGTCGTCGGCGTGCAGCGTTGTCCCTCTCGTCATCAACACCGTCACCTCCGTCTTGTGTTCGTGTCCACCTCTCGAGTCCTCACCGCCTCGCGCGCTACACCTCACATCAACCTCTCGAATCTCTCTCGGATCGATGTGCGAACACGCCTTCCCGAGCTTGGCGCGACAGTACTCGTCGATCGCCGGCGTGATCTCCAAGTGCAACCCCTGCACGAGCATCTTCACGTCCCCACCGTCCCCCGCCGCGACGCGCACGCGCGCGCCTCTCGCGTGCGACGCGGTACTTTTTCGCGCGCGTCCATCCCTCGCGGTCGCACGAATTCCCATCGCGCGCGTCGACGTCGTCATCGTCGTCATCATCATCATCGCAATCGGTCGTCCCTAACCGTCGTGGAAACGCTCTCTCTCTTCACGCGTCGTTCGTTCGCGCGCGCGTTCGTTCGTTCGCGCGAATCACCGCGGAGTTTCGACTCAAAAATAAACCGTGCGTCTCGCGCGCGGTACGCGTTCGTTCGCTCGCTCTCGCGCGCGTTCGTGTGCCGATCGAACGATCGATCGATCGATCGATCGGCGCGCGACCGCGCGCTGACGCGGATCGCCCGAATGTCCGAACCCTGAGAGTGGTCGTGGTATCATCGCGTGTGTATTCATAGTGTGGCGGTATCATACCCTGTGTAAGAAATAAAGAACCATTTTTGATGAGTATAGGCGTACACGTGCGTTCACTACGGGTGCGCGCGGTACGTCGATCGTCGTCGTCCGATCGGAAAGTCCGCGTCTCGACGTCGTCGACGACCTCGGTCGCGAGCGCGCGACGGGCGAACGGGCGAGCGGATCGAGATGTGGGCGTCGACGTGGCGACGCGTCGCGATCGGTGCGCCCGCGGCGACGACGGCGTGCGTGACGCGCGACGCGCGCGGTGCGTGCGCCGATCGACGCGCGCGCATCGCGCAGGGGGGGCGGCGACGCCTCGCGCGGGGACACCGGACGACGACGACGACGACGACGACGGGTGGGGCGGTGCGCGAGAGCGGTGGTGGACGCGAGACGACGAAGATTGATCCGACGGCGAACGCGGCGCGGGGGAGCGCGAGACCGACGATCGATTTACAACCGCCCAAGGGGACGAGGGACTTTCCGCCGGAGGAGATGCGGCGGCGGTCGTGGTTGTTTGGACACTTTCGAGAGTGCGCCAAGGTTTTTGGATTCGAGGAATTCGATGCGCCTGTGTTGGAGAACGAGGAGTTGTTCACGCGGAAGGCTGGGGAGGAGATCACGACGCAGTTGTATAACTTTGTGGACAAGGGCGAGCGGCGCGTGGCGCTGCGACCCGAGTTGACGCCGTCGTTCGCTCGGTTGATTTTGCAGCAGGGGAAGTCTTTGGCGACGCCGGCGAAGTGGTTCGCGATCGGACAGTGCTGGAGGTACGAGCGCATGACGCGGGGACGTCGTCGCGAGCATTACCAGTGGAACATGGACATCGTCGGCGTGAGCGGCGTGGAGGCGGAGGCGGAGCTCTTGGCGGCGATTACGACGTTTTTCAAGAGGGTGGGGGTGACGAGCGCGGACGTCGGCATCAAGGTGAGCTCGAGAAAGCTCTTACAAGAGGTTCTGACGCGGTTCGGCATCGGTTCGGAGAATTTCGCGCCGGTGTGCGTAGTGGTAGATAAAATTGAAAAGCTCCCGCGGGAGAAAATCGAAGAGGAACTCCGAGAGCTCGGCGTGAACGAAGAGGCGGTCGAAGGCATTCTCGCCGCGACGTCCATGCGCACGGTCGAGGAACTCGAAGCGCTCATCGGTCCGGACGCCGAGGCTGTGCAAGACTTGAAGAAGCTCTTCGAGTACGCGGACGCCTACGGCTACCGTGACTGGCTCGTCTTCGACGCGTGCGTCGTTCGCGGTTTAGCCTACTACACGGGCATCGTGTTCGAAGGGTTCGACCGCAAGGGTGAACTTCGCGCCATCTGCGGCGGTGGTCGCTACGACATGCTCCTCGGCGCCTTGGGAGGCGAGAACCAACCGATGGTCGGTTTCGGTTTCGGCGACGCCGTCATCGTCGAGTTGCTCAAGGATAAAGGTTTGATGCCCGACTTTTCCAAGGGCGACACCCAAGACTTGGTGTTCCCGCTCTCCGAATCACTTCGTCCCCAAGCGATGAAAGTCGCCGCCAAGCTCCGCGAGTCCGGACGCACGGTGGATCTCGTCCTCGAGGATAAAAAGGCAAAGTGGGCGTTCAAGCAAGCGGAACGCGTCGGCGCCGAACGCGTCGTATTGCTCGGCGAAAAGGAATGGGAAGCCGGTAACGTTCGCGTCAAGGATCTGCGCACGCGCGAGGAGGTGGACGTCAAGTTGGACGATCTCGAATGAGTCGAATATCTATAATAAACATTTCACAGCCGCATTCTTTTCCTCGCTACTCACTTGCCAAAGCATTGCCCGCCCTCGACGGGCACCGCCTCCGGCACGTACCCAAAGTGTAAGAGCTGGTTCGCCAGCACGCCGAGTCCGACGAGCGCGACCAAAAAAGACACGCCCTCCGCGCCTCCCAGCACGCCACCGGGTCCGGCCGGTAATCCGCTTCCCGTCTTGAATTTTTTCACCGTCGCCGCGAGCACAAAGCCGGCGACGCAGAGATAGGACACGCCCTCCGCGGCGCCGACGACGCCTCCCGGACCGGGCGGCAACCCGCAGCCGGTGGACGCGAGCACGTAGAGCGAATACGACGTCACCACGTTGGCCGCGAGACCGCCCACGCCGACGTACGCGAGCGCGTCGCCGGCTCGAAGCGCGTCGATGATGTCGTCCGAGGACACGCTCTTGAGGTCGTTCGCCAAGTCCGCCTCGAAGAATCCCTTCTCCTTGGACGAAGGCTTCCCGACGCGCGCGAGGACGACGCGACGCGACGTAGTCGGTCGCGTGAGGACCCGTGCGCGCGTCGTCGCGCGCGGGACGGCGACCGAGGCGCGCATGATGTCGAGACGTGCGCGTCACTGTCTGGCGACTCGCCGCGATGGATGCGCGCGACCGTCACGCGTGCGCGGCGTGTGCGCTTCGATTTCGCGGCGAGACGTTGCGAGAGGCGTACGCGCGCGTGTGCGCGCCCATCGCGACGCGCGAGGACGGCACGCGCGAGCGCGCGTGCGCGTTTTGTCTCGGCATCTTACAAATCGCCGTGCACGACGACACCCCCTCCACGTCGTCGTCTCGCGCCGCGGACGTCGACGACGAGGAAACGGCGCACGCCGATCGACGAGTGCTCGACATTACGTCCACGCGAGAGTTCGTGTGGCGCGCGAGGGCGCGCGGTCACGCGCCGGCGTCGTTTAAACTCGACGTCATTTTACCGGCGGCTGTGCACACGAGAGAACGCGCGGCGCGCGCGCGGCCGCGAGACGGCGAGTCGGGACGCGACGCGACGCCGATAGACGTGGTGTTGCGCGCACTCGTGTGTCCGGCGCTCGCGCGCGCGCTCGGGTGCGAAGAGGACGCCGAGAACGCCACGTACGCGCTCACGGCCAAGTACAAGTATCGCGACGACGACAAGGAGACGCGCTTTCTCGCGGGCGTGCCTTTGAAACTCACGGCGCGCGAGCGCGAGGAGAGGAATAAACACAGAGCGAGCGCGAGGAAACACTGGCAGCGAGACAAGGGGTCGAAGCGGAAGCGCGGAGGTGGAGGCGCGGAGGATGCGTTTTTCGCGCACCTGAGTTCGCCGGAGGATCCGTTTGAGGACGAATTCGCCGCCGCCAAGCGCGCGTACGACGACGCGGGGAATCGTCTGGCGCAGATGGACGACGAGGCGTTTTTAGATGTGGTGAATGAACCTCCCGCGCCCGAGTTTCCGGCGAGGTGCGTGCTCGAGGCGTTTCATCAACCAGCGCACTTGGGCGGTTGGTACGTCAAGCTGGATCGAGGCGTGCCGCAGTCGAGATGGATCAGTCGAGAGAGCGGAGAGAGAATCGGTCGAGGGAGCGTGGTTGAGTCCATAGAGAGTGTGATATTGGAGCGCATGCGCTCGCGAGGGGCCAAGTTTAACAGCTCGGGGAGAGAGGACATGGACGTGCGCATGCTGAGCGACGGACGACCGTTCGCGTTGCAAGTGCACGATCCGAAGCGCTCGCGCGTCGACGCCGAGGACGTCGCCGCGATGGAACGAGAGATCAACGCGCGGTACGAAACGACCGGCGTGCGCGTCCGCGGTCTCTGTCTCACGAGCAAGGCGTGTTACCACGCCGTCGGACAAGCGTCGGACGAACGCGAAAAGGAGAAGAGTTACGTCGCCGTCGTGCGTCTCTCTCGTCCCGCGACGCGAGAGGATCACGAAAAGATCGCCTCCACGTCTTGCCTCGTGATTCAACAGGCCACGCCGACGCGCGTCGTTCATCGTCGCTCCGACATGGTTCGTCCCCGCACCATCGTGAGCATGTCGTCGGAAGAAATACCGGGTTCGCCCGATTCCGTGCTCTTGCGTCTTCGCACGCAAGCCGGGACGTACGTCAAAGAGTTCGTCCACGGCGACGGCGGGAGGACGACGCCGAGTCTCGGCACCCTGCTCGACTGTCGAGCGAACATCATCCAATTAGACGTCACCGCGATCAACGACGATTGGAACCCGAGCGAGGCGTCGACGGCGGAGAAGGACTAGCTCGTAGTCGGGACGCGCGTCACTTCGCGCCGTCGCCATGACGCGTTCCCGCGTCCTCTTTTGCGGTTTAGAATTTTCAGACGGATTCAATCACACGAAAGCGTGCGCGGAAGAGCGCGGACTCGATCTCGACGTCGTGCGATGCCCGCGCGAGCGCGTGCTCGACGAAATTGGTGACGCAGACGTCGCCGTCCCGCTCATGACGACGCTCGACGAGGAGGCGCTCTCTCGCGGCGCCGCGGGACGATTGCGACTCGTCCTGCAGTTCGGCGTCGGTCTCGAGGGCGTGGACGTCGACGCCGCGTCGAGGCTCGGCGTGCGAGTGGCGAGGATTCCCTCGGAAAAGACGGGAAACGCGACGAGCACGGCGGAGATGGCGCTCTATTTACTCTTGGCGGCGTTGCGGCGACACGACGACATGTCGGCGAGCGTCGAGCGACGAGCGCTCGGTGCGCCCACGGGGACGGCGTTGGAGGATTGCGAGGTGATGATTCTCGGCTGGGGGGCGATCGGGGTGAAGATTGCGGCGAGATTGCGCGGGTTCGGGTGCTCGATGACGGCGGCGAGACGGTCCGAGTGGCGAGACGACGAGAGCGATCGATGCGGTACGTCGCTGCGTGCGGTGTGTTCGACGAGTGACACGGCGACGTTTGCGGCGTTATTGGGTGCGGCGGACGCGGTGTGCGTCGCGTGCACGCAGGATGCGTCGAATAAGGGGATGATCGACGCGGCGTTTCTCGGCGCCATGAAACCGGGCGCGGTGCTCGTCAACGTCGCGAGAGGTGGGTTGTTCAATAGAGACGATCTTTTAGACGCTTTAGAGAGCGGTCGCTTAGGGTACGTGGCGAGCGACGTCGCGTGGAGCGAACCGGTCGATCCGAACGACGCCGTGGTGAAGCATCCGAGGTCGTATTTCACGCCGCATGTCGGCGGCGTTTGTCACGGAAGTTACAAGACGATGGGTCGAATAGTCGCCACGTGGTCGTCGCGTCTGTCCGAGATCGAGAGTTCGGACGACATACAGCTCGTGAATTAGTGGTGTGAATTAATGTCAAAAAATCTAGGCGATTGGCGCAGTGTCTATTCGTCGGCGATGGACGATCGAACTTGAGCTTGCAGATGCGCGGGCATGATGCCTCCTCGTTTCCCAACCAGGAAGCCTTGACCACCCGCGGTCGTGTTGACTCCCGAATCCTTGAACTTGACGCGTCCCTTTTCCTTCTTACCCTTCTTTTGGTACTTGTGTTCGGCGCGCGTTCGCTCTTTACCCTTGCCCTTGTCCAATCCGAGCGTCGCCACCATGTCGTCCAAAACGGCGGCGGCGAGAGGATCGTCGATTTCGGTTTCATCTTTCGCGTCATTCTTCGCCATCGGTTCGATAGCGCCGGCTCCGTACCCCATCATCGCGTCTTCACCCACGCGCGACGCGCCGAGCGGGCCCTCGTATCCTTCCGGTCCGACGCAGAAGAGTAACTTGCCGTTGATGTAATCCTTGAGGACGGCGCGACCGGCGCGAACTTCGTCCGGTCTATTTCCTTGCACCGTGTACCCACGAGCGGCGCAGTACGCGCGAACGAACTCACGCGCAGTCGGCTTTCGTCCTTGGTCTTCGTGCAAGGCTGGTAAAGGAAGTTTGAGGTTGTACACGTGTTCGATGGTGTTTCTCGGAATGCGGTCGGCGATGATTTCGATGGGCTTCATCACGTCGGTGAGACGATCGATCGGAATGACGCCGTTACACACCAAGTGCGACTTGGACGTTGAAAACGTCGGAAAGACGAGACCGGGGCAATCGGCCAGAAGCAAGTCATCGCCGAGCTCAAGCGTTTGGAAGTGCTTCGTCTTACCGGGCGTCGCGCTCACGCCTGTTTTCTTCGACGCCATGATGGCGTTTACCGTGCTCGATTTCCCGACGTTCGGGTAGCCCACCATGCCGATCACCGCTCTGTGCGCCTGCGCACCCTTTCGTTTCACTCGACTCTCCCCCATGGCCTTGATCGCCGCCTCGGCGCGCTTTTGTAAAATGTCCAAAAGCTCGGATCGCGACCAAATGTGCGCGGGATCGTCCGCCTTCTCTTCGACTCGCTGCAAATTCTGAACCGTCTCCGCGTGGGCGTTCGCAGCCTTACGCGCGGCTTCTGCCTTCAATCGTAAATCTTCAGCGAGTTCCATCGCGTCGTCATCCTCTTCGTCGTCTTGCATGGCCATCCTACGATTGGCGTCGTCCAACTCTTTCGCCGCCTGCGCCGCTTTCGCGGCGATTTGTTCCGCCTCAATCTCCTCATACGCCGCCTTCGCGGACCAGAACAAGAATGGAATGTTTTGCGCGTCGAAATATTCCGCCCACGCGCGTCGAAGCTCCTCGCTGAGCAAGTCAGCCTTGTTGAGCAACAACATCGTCGTCTTGCCCGGATTGAGCTCTTTGACGTACGTCTCCAAATCCTCGCACCTGTAAAACAAAGGATCTCGCGCGTCCACCACCTGCACGACGACGTCCGAGCGCTCACATACTCTCCATAACTGGCGCCAAATCTCCAGATTCTTTTCGAACGGCGTCACCGAACACCTCGAATCTTCCTCCACCGCCGCCAACGCGCGTCTCCACTCTAAAAATGCGCGTCGTTCGTTCGCGTCCAATTCCTCCGCCGTCGTGTCGTGCGTCCACGCCGGTCGCCTCGGCACGCTCAACGCATCTCGGTGTAACGTCTCCGCCTCATTTCTCGCCCGAGCCGTCTCCTCCGCGCTCATCTTCGCCGCTGACGCCGCCCCCTCACCGCTCTCGCCCGGCGCCGAAATCACCATCGCCCGCTCCCGTCCGCGCTCCGTCGTGAAATCTCGATTCGCCAGCTCCGCCAGATGAAAGAACTCATCCAGTTCGCTTCTTTCGAGCACAGAACCGGCACCATCCGTCTTGTTAATGTCCGTCGTGTGTGCGTAATTGATATACTGTCCAGCCTCGTGCGCGCGGTACCCGCTCTGTCCCGGTCCCGGCGCCTCGTTCCTACGCTTGCTCCGCGCGAGCAACCCGCCCAATCCGGCGCTCTTGGGCGCCTTCCCACCGTCTCTCGCCCCGCCCATCGCGCCGAGGTCTCTTCGCGCGCTCCACGCGCCGACGAGTGACGGCGGCGCTTTCTGTTTTGACGCGGCGGCGCCCAACTCGCCCATTCGCGCCCATCCTCATTGTCCCCGCAGTGCGCGTCGCGCGACGCGAACGAGCCCGGGCGCGCGACGGGAATCCCTCACACACCACCCCGCACGTCTCGCGCGCGCTCGAACGACGTGAACGAGGCACCATGGCGACGAAAGTGCAGCGAATCATGACGCAACCGATCGTACGTGTTGGCGCGCGCGCGAATCGACGCGACCACGACGCGAACCGGGGGCGACCGCGCGCGACCGAGGCGCGCGCACGTATGGGACGCGTCCTCAACGTTCGAACGAGGCGTCCACCGCGCGCGCATCGACGCGAGCGCGCGCGCGCGAGGGACGCATTCGAGCGGAGGTTAGGGTAGTCTCCGCGCCCGTCCGAGCTCGCGCCGAACAGACCGACTGACCGTCTCGCATCGTCTCTCCGCTCGCTCGCGCTCGACAGAACTTGATCTTTCGTTTCTTACAGACGAAGGCTCGAGTGCAGATCTGGATGTACGAAAACACCGACACGTGCGTCGAGGGTCGAATAGTCGGTTTCGACGAGTACATGAATCTCGTCCTCGACGACGCCGAGGAGGTGGTGGAGAAGAAACAGCGACGCGTTTCCGTGGGGCGAATTTTACTCAAGGGGGATAATATCACGCTCATGCGCAACGTGACGCCCAAGGAGAAGTAGCACCACCGTCGTCCATCGTAGTAGTTTATAATTTGTTGTTGAAACATCATTCCGCCGAGTAGAAAGGACGAGACGAGGGACGCTGGCACGACAGTCGCGCGCGCGGACGGACGGCGACCGACGCGAGGGCGTCGGGTCGTCGAACGCGATCCATGTCGACGACACCCAAGCCGCGACACGCACGCGCGCCGTCCGTGTCGACGACGGATGCGTTTGAAGCGCAAAACTTTAATCCAATCGCATTCGTCAACGACGTTGTCCCGGACGAGCGTGCACTCGCGGGCGTCGATAAGATGATCGAAAAGCTCCGCGAGCGCGTGAAACTCGTTGACGCGGAGATTATGGGGGCGCTGCGCGCGCAGAGTGGGAGCGAGGCGCGCGCGAGGGATGATTTCGAAGTGATCGCCGGCGGCGTCGACGAATTGCGAACGCGCATGGAAGAGACGGAACGGAAAGCGGCGGAGACAGAGGCGAGCGTGCGAGAGATTTGCGCGGATATCGTTCGTTTAGATCGAGCGAAGAATCACCTCACGGGATCGATCACGACGTTGCGACGATTATCGATGTTCGTGAGTGGCATGGAACAACTCGAGCTCTTCGCGTTGCGTCGGCAATACGGTGACGCGGCGAATTTATTACAAGCCGCAGCGCAGTTGGCGACGCATTTTGACGCGTATTCGGGGATTCCAAAGATTAAAGAGTTACAGGACAAGCACGTGCAGGTGAAGAAGCAGTTGCGCGCGGCGGTGTTTGATGATTTTCACACGACGTGGGTGCCGCACGTGATGGAGGGCGACGAGTCGGCGCAGAGAAAGTTGCGAGAGGCGTGCTTGGTCGTGAACGCGCTAGAACCGAACGTGCGCGAGGAGCTCGTGGGAAATCTCACGAATCGAGAGCTCACGAATTACGCGTCGGTGTTCAGTGCGCACGAGACGGGGGACTTTTTAGGGAGAATCGCGAGACGGTACGATTGGATAACGCGACAGTTGCAGTCCAAGGAATCCATGTGGGCAGTGTTTCCCGCGCACTGGCGCGTGCCGCAGTTGTTGTGCGTGTCGCTGTGTAAACTCACGCGCGCGCAGTTGGCCGAGGCGTTGGTCACACGAGGCCCGCACGACGTGCAAAAGTTGTTGCACGCGATGCACGTCACCATCGAGTTTGAAACCGAGCTCGACGAGCGCTTCGGCACGGGGGGCGTCGGCGAGGATGAAGAATTGGAGGGCGATCGTGCGTCGGCGTCCATGCTTCGACAGAAAAACGAACGCAGCGAGCGCGATAAACAAACGCAAAATTTGCGAGGTGGGCGAGTTTTACCGATGGACTCGGCGGCGGAGGCCGCGGCGACGTTTATGTTTAGAGGAAGCGTCGTCTCATGCTTCGAGGGACACTTGACGGAATACGTCGCGCTCGAGCGTCGTCAGTTGATCGATCAGCTCAACGAGACGATTCGGACGGAGACGTGGACGGGAGACGAGACGAATCCGAAGATTTTATCGAGCGCGTTGAGTGTCTTCTTAAACGTGAAGAAGGTTTTCAAGCGATGCTCGAATTTGACGCGCGGTCGCACGCTCTTCGCCGTGCACGAAGTATTTTTACAATTGCTCACGGCGTACGCAAAGACGCTCAGAGAACGCGCACAGGCGGCGTGCGCGAGCGCGATCGACCAGCGACGTCCAGAGGCGCAGCGGTCGAGCGAAATCAAGACGATGTGTCTCATCGTCAACACTGCCGAGTATTGCGTCGAAACCATCGGCCCGCTCGGGGATTCGATGATCAAGTCTCTAGACGACGGGTTCAAGGACAAGGTGGACATGATGGACGTTGAGGACAGTTTCAGCGCCACGCTCTCCGAGGCGCTCACGAAACTCATCGCCGCGGTCGAGGCGCAATCGAACGTCGTCTCCGGCATGATTCGCGTCAACTGGGGCGCGCTCGACGTCGTCGGAGACCAGAGCGAATACGTGGACACCTTTGAGCGCACAATCGCCACCGTACTTCCGATTCTGCGCTCCAGCATCAGTGACATACACTTTACGTTCTTTTGCGAAAAGTTGGCGGCGTCCATCGCGCCGAAACTGTACGTCGCCGTCTTCAAGTGTAAACGCATCTCCGAGACGGGGTGTCAACAATTGCTCCTCGACGTGCACGGTGTCAAGACGATCCTCGCCTCTATGCCCACGATCGGCGCGCCGACGTTGGACGACGCTGGCGAACCATCGGCACCGTCTCTGAGCTACACGAAGATGATCGCGCGAGAGATGGGGAAAGTGGAGGCGCTCGTCAAGGTGCTGTTGTCGCCGAGCGACGGTTTAGCCGAGACGTTCAAGGCGCTCCTTCCCGTCACCGCGAACGCGGTCGATTTCCGCGCGCTCTGCGAACTCAAGGGCTTGAAGAAGTGCATCGAACCTCCGTTCGGTTTATTCACCGCCGTGGGCGCCCCCGCGAGTTCAAAATCGCTCGCCGACGACGTTCCGTCGGCGCCAAAACAACAAATCGCCGCCAAAATGTCCAGCATGTTCAAAAACAACCCAAAGCCGTGATCGCGCGCGCGCGAACGCACGCAATAGCACCACATAGCACGACGTCACATCGCGTGTAACGCATCGCGAAGACTGTAGCCACACGCGCGCGCGCTCGCGCCGTCCCGCGAAAAAGCGCGCTTGTGCGCTTTTCGCCGACCCCGCGTGGCCATCGATTCGTCCTCGAGCGTCATTCGTCGCCATGACGCGCGCGCTCGACGCCGCGCTCCTCGCGCGCGCGTCTCGCGTCTTCCCCGCCGCCGCGCTCGCCGACGAACTCGACGTCGCGCGCGCGCTCGCCGACGACGCCGACGATGCGCTCGCCGACGACGCGTTCGCCGCCGCCCACGCGCTCTACGACCGCGCGCTCAAAACGCTCGCCTCGGGCGACGCGCAGGACTCGCACCACGCGTCGCGCGTCGAGAGAGTGCGCGTTCGATGTTTCCTCGGCGCTGCGCGCGCGAGACTCGGTGCGGGCGACGCCGACGCCGCGCTCGCGTTGGCGCACCGCGCGTACGGCGAATCCGTCTTCGACGCCGACGCGCCGACGACGAAAGAGACGCTCGAGGCGAACGCCGCGGCGCAGATGGCGCTCGGAAACGTCGACGCGGCGGTGTTGTGTTGTCTGGACGCGATCAAACGCGGATGTGAGGACGTGTCGGGGTTTCCATCGTTCGTCGTGGAGAAGGCGAGAGAGGCGAGAGACGCGCCGCGCGACGCGCCCGCGTTGAAGACATTCGTGACGCTGACGATGCGGTTGAATCGCACCGAGGAGGATATATCGCGGATAGAGGGCGCGCTGGACGTGCTCGATCGAGCGCACACGATCGATGCGAGGGATGAGTGCGGGAATAACGTGTTGTGGGGCGCGTTGATGGGCGCGCGAAGAGTCGCCGCCGAGGAGGACGTCGACGCGGCGGAGGACACCGTCGGCGCGGTGCGTCTGGTGCTCGAACGCGGCGCGAGAGCGAATCAGCGGTACGAGCGAGGGACGACACCTTTACACCTCGCGGTGACGAGCGGGGTGGTGGGCGCGGTGGAGACGGTGTTGGAATTCGGCGGACGCGTCGACGCGCGGGACGACGACGGAAAGACGCCGTTGATGACGGCGTGCGGACGCGCCGATGCGTCGTCGAGCGATACAACAAAGTCGTCCAGAGTCGTGGACGCGTTGCTCGCCGCGGGCGCGAACGCGGAGGCGAGAGACGCGAATGGGATGACGGCGTTGCACTCGGCGTGTAAATTTGGAAATTGCGGCGCCGTCGAGTCGCTCTTGCGCGGCGGCGCGAATTGGCGCGCTCGAACGCCGAACGGCGAGTCTCCCATCATGCTCGCGTACGCGCACGCGCGTCAATCGGGCGTCGTGGGAGAGATTTTAGCGCACGCGGAGCGTGTACCCGATGGAGACGACGCCGACGGCGAGTCTGCGTGGTTTCTCGCGACGCACGACGACGACGAGCGGAAGACGACGACGTCGGCGACGCGATGCGTCGCAGAAGATCTTCGTTTGATTAAATTCTGCGAGCGCGAAAAGGCGCTCACGCGCGCGATCGCGGAGACAACGGGCGTGAATCGTCGCGACGCACGCGCGTTGGAGTCTCTGAGCGCGCGTGCGCGTCAGGATATCGCGCAGTCGTACATGGATTTATGCGGCTTTGAGCTCGAAGAACGGCGCGACGACGTCGCCAAAGCGGTGTACGAGAAATACGGCGATGTTTTGGAAGCCTTTAAGACGTATCTCGAGTCCACGCTTCCCAAATCGCTCGTGTGTTTCATCAAAGAGGACCAACTGACCGAGTCGTGCGTGTCGGACGACGACGTGCATCGTCTGGTGTACGCCAAGAACGCCGTCGGCGCGCCCTCGGCGTGCGAATCCTTCGACGTCGGCGACCGCGTCGCGCTCGCGTCTCCCGTCGTCATCGAACTCGAGCGAACGCTGGACGCGAGCGTGCGTCAAGCGTTCGCTAGAGGACAACCCTTGTGCGACGCCGCGCGACCGTGGCTCTTAACTGAAAGATCCTTCGTCGCCGCGAGTCGAGGCGGCGCGTACGCGGCGAATCGTCTTCGAGACGCGCTCGGCGCCGACGTCGCGGCGTTCATCGTGCCGTCGTCGTCGACCAAAGCGCCGACGAAGTGTTTCATCGACGACGCGACGATCGTCGCCGAGGATGATTTCACCGCGAAAACGCTCGAGACGCACGCCGCGTCGACGCTCTTCGTCGAACTCGCCCCCGGCGACGACGCGCTCCTTCGCCTCGCCGTCGACGCGTACTCGGGCGACACCGTCGTCACCGTCAGTCGCGTCGCCGACGTCGACGCCATCACCGACGTCATGTCCTCGAACGGTTTCGTCGAGGACGTCCCGAAACGCGCGACGACGCGCGACGCCGTCTCAGCTTTCCCCGTCCTCGTCGCCTTCGCGCGATGGACGCGCGCGCGTCCCGCCTAGCCTCTAGACACCTCATCCCGCCCCCACTAAAAATCAAATCCCGGTTTCTCACACACCGCGATCAACACGTCCGCGTCCACCGCCTCGCTCATCGCCGCCGGAATCGTGCGTCGTCGCAACGCCCGCTCGCTCCGGTCGCACTTTTCGTACGCGTAAATCGCCCCCTGCGCGTACTTCACCGCCAACGCCACCATCGTCGCCCTTCCGTCCACCCCGTCCTCGAACGCGCACACGAATCCATCCTCTCGCCACTCTTTTGAAAATCCAAACGATCGCCAGTACGCGCGCACGCCGTGTAAAGATCGAATGTCTCGCTCCAACGCGACGTTCGCCGCCGCGTTCGCCTCGGCGGACGCGCGCTCGCCCATGGGATTGTGTCCCGTCACCGCGAACGTCGTCGTGCGTCTCGCGATGGCGGGCGGTGGTGGACGTCGCGCGAGAAGTTCGTCGTCGACGTCCAGGGCGAGCGGTTCGAAGTACGTCGTCGGCGCGGCGTCGTCGGCGTCGACAAAGATGAGCGCATCTTCATCCTCATCATCCAGTCTGGGCACGTTCACCCATCCGTCGTACGAGGACGCCCAGAGATCGCGCAATTCGTCCTCGCGCGACGAGGACGGCGCGTGGGACATGTCTCGCGCGCGTCTCGGTCGTCGAGGCGTCGATCGCGCGAGCGATGTCGAGACGCGCGCGGCGATGCGTCGCATGATGCCGGTCGTTATATATTCTGGTGATTTTAAGGCTAACTGTGAAAAGGAAAACGCGCCCGAATGCGTGAGATCCCTTCGGGATCTTCCGTGATTGGTCGACGCGCCGCGATGCCGCCGAAGAAGAAAGCCGCGCCCGCGCCCGCGGAGGAGGAAGAGGAGGAGGAGCTCTTGGATTACGACGAGGTCGCGGACGCCGGCGCCGACGCGGGAGAGGCTGGTGCAGGAGAAGATGATGGGAAAGATGCGACCAAGGATGCCACGAAAAAGGGCTATGTCGGGATACACAGCACCGGGTTCCGGGACTTTTTGCTCAAGCCCGAGTTGCTCAGAGCGATCGTTGATTGCGGGTTCGAACACCCGAGCGAAGGTGCGCGCGCGCGACGTCGGGAGGGGTGGTGATTTGATTATGATTTTGATTGATTTGATTTGATTGTGATTCTCCGGATTGACGCGATTGCGGAAACGTGTCGTCGACCCGATCGCGACGTGGATACCGCGCGCGCGGTAGATGCGATCGTCGATGCGTCTACGAACGTCGCGCGCGAGCGATGGTTTTCGAGGAACGTGACTGACTGACGATGATTTCTTTCGTACGCGTTCGCAGTGCAACACGAATGCATTCCGCAGGCGATTCTCGGCATGGACGTTCTCTGCCAAGCCAAGTCTGGTATGGGTAAGACGGCCGTGTTCGTCATCACGGTTCTTCAACAGCTCGAAGCGGTGCAGAACGAGGTCGGCGCCGTGGTGCTGTGCCACACGCGCGAGTTGGCGTACCAGATTTCTCACGAATTCGAGCGCTTTTCGACGTTTTTGGGCGACGTGACGACGGCGGTCGTCTTCGGAGGCATTCCGATCTCGCAACAGAAGGAGCAACTCAAGTTGCAACCGCCGAACATCGTCGTCGGTACGCCCGGCCGTCTCAAGACGCTCGCGCTCGACGGTACGTTGAACTTGAAGAAGTGCGCCCACTTCGTCCTCGACGAGTGCGACAAAATGTTGGAAGAGATCGACATGCGCGCCGACGTGCAAGAGATTTTCAAGTGCACGCCGCACGACAAACAGGTCATGATGTTCACCGCCACCTTATCCAAGGAGCTCCGCGCGCTGTGCAAGAAGTTTATGAACGATCCGATGGAAATCTTCGTCGACGACGAGACCAAGCTCACCCTCCACGGTTTGGTGCAGCACTACGTCAAGCTCGAAGAATCGGAAAAGAACCGCAAACTCAACGACTTGCTCGACTCTCTCATGTTCAACCAAGTCGTTATCTTCGTCTCCAGCGTCTCCCGATGCAAGGCGCTGGATAAACTCTTACAAGAGTGCAACTTTCCCTCCATCGCCATTCACGGCTCGATGTCGCAACAAGAGCGTCTCGCGTGTTACAAGTCGTTCAAGGATGGCGATAAGCGCATCCTCGTCGCCACCGATCTCGTCGCTCGAGGCATCGACATCGAGCGCGTAAACATCGTCATCAACTACGACATGCCCTCGAGCGCTGACACCTACCTCCACCGCGTCGGTCGCGCCGGTCGTTTCGGCACCAAGGGTCTCGCCGTCACCTTCGTCGCCTCCTCCGAGGACACCGACGTCTTGGCCTCCGTGCACGAGCGATTCGAGGTGGAGATCAAGGAGCTTCCCGACGAGATCGATCAGTCCACGTACATGCCGAGTTGATCGTCGCCCGCCTCTTTCATAACAGACAAAAGCATCAATCCCTCGTCCCTTCTTCGTCGTCTTCCTCGTCTTCCTCGTCGCCGTCCCGAAAGAGTAACACTATAAATCACCCCCGCGCCGATCACGGCGTCGTCACACGTCGACGCGACGCCGGCGTCGCGCGTGATGTCGCGCGCGAACGACGACGAACGACGACCGCTCGCGCGTCCGAGCGCGGTCGAGGCGACCGCGGCGTCGACGTCGACGCGCGCGAGGGATAGCGCCGACGGAGAAAACGCCGCGCGAATCATGGGGCGGTCGGTCGGTCGAGGAGGGGTGGATTACGGCGTCGCGCGCGAGGCGCGAGGTGATGCGGACGCGGTGCGTGATGCGCGCGCGCACGATTCGGCGCGCGGCGACGTCGAGCGACGGGACTGGACGCGCGCGTCGTGGGTGAACGCGCCGACGAAGCGGATGCGCGCGGCGGTGGCGACGGTGGTGGCGTTGACGACGCTCGCGGCGGCGCTCGTCGCGTTCGAGACGCGAGATGGGACATTTGAGTCGTCGTTATCGGCGCGCGTGGGGTCGCGGGAGATGTTGGACGTGGAAGCGGGATGGGTGCGAAGCGACGCGATGGAACTCGCGTCGTTTCCTGGCGGTTGGCGTTTGCCCAAGGGATACAAGCGGTTGAACGTGTGGAAGGAGAGCGAACACTCGAGCGGCAAAACGTACTCGCTGACGCCGACGTGGATGCATCTCGGATCGATGTTTTCGTGGCCGTCGCAGGCGTTTCCGGACGCGCGCTCGTGGGATCCAACCAAGGTGACGTTGGCGACGGGCGGGACGCTGCCAAGCAAATTCGACGTGAGAGAAAAGTGGCCCGCGTGCGCGGCGCTCATCGACGACCCCATCGATCAAGGAGAGTGCGGTAGTTGTTGGGCCGTCGCGCCGGCGAAAGTGATGTCCGATCGGCTGTGCATCGCGACGAACGGGCGGGTGGCGACACACTTGTCGAGCTTGCAATTGTTGTCGTGCTCGGCCAAGCGCGGCAACCAATTCAGACCGTCGAGCGACGTCGGCGGATGCAAAGGCGGGTTCCCCACGGATGCGTACGAGAACGCGAAATTAAACGGACTCGTGTCCGGCGCACAGTTCGGCGACCAAAACACGTGCATGCCGTACACGTTCAAGCCCTGTCATCATCCGTGCAAGCACGGCGAAGAGGCCAAGTGTCCAGGCAAGTGCTCGAACGAAGGCGCCAACGCGTCCGCCATTTATCGCATCGACTCGCTCGTGACGTGCCGGGACGGTGATTTCGATTGCATGGCGCTCGAAATTTTCAACAACGGTCCCGTGTCGACGTTTGTCGGGATGGTGTTTGACGAATTCTACAAGTACCGATCCGGCGTCTACAGCTTATCAAAAGACTCGAGCCTTCGCGGCTTGTCGCACGGAGGCCACGTCATGGAGGTGATCGGATGGGGCGTCACGGAAAAAGGCTTGCGCTATTGGAAGGTGTATAATTCGTGGCTCAACTGGGGCCAAAAAGGGTACGGTCACATCGCGATGGGCGAGTTGCACATTGGTGAAACCGTCGAGGCGGCGAACATGCTCGCCGTCTGAAGAGTATAGAAGTTACAGAATCGCAAAATCAGAACCGGGGCTCGTCGTATTAACGTTTTAGAACGTTTAGTAGAACGCGCACCACTCCATCCAATTAGTGTCGATTAAACAGTGCAGTACGTGCGATTTGTAACGAGAATCAAAGAATTAAACGTCCCTCAAATGCGCGGCGGGCGGCAGACTAGATGAGAAACACGGTGTCTTCTAGCTTCTTGACGACGAGTGAAAAGTTTTCCGACTTTTCCAAACGTTCGCGCAAGACGTCCTGCATGCACGCGCTCGGCGTCATGACGCCGCCGCCGCCGCCGTTTCGCACCCACGGAAGACGCGCGCGTTCGGACGGAATGGCCAGACACAGCGCCGCCTCGCACGCGAGCGCGGCGGTGCCCTTGTATCCCGGATCGGCGTTTCTAAACTCGAATTCGGCGCAATACGCGTCGACGGCGCCGCCCTCTTTGCGAGGTTCGCCCTTGACGACGACGTACACGTGCGAGTACCCGTTTTCGCGCGTCTCCTCGCTCGGCCCCTGGCCCTGTTTCGGTAAAATCGTCCGTCGCATGAGCCAACGCAGCGGCGACGAGAGAAACGCTGCGCCGAACGCACCGAGCGCCACCGTCCCGAGCACGGCGTTTTTCTTCGACGCGCACAAATCCGCCTCATCGTACTCGAAATTCGGCCCATACTTTTCCGGATCGAGCGCGTACGACCGTCCCACCACCTTGGCGTTGATCCCCGCCATGACGCTCGGCATCGTCCACGCTCCGACGTCCTCGTCGTACCTCCATCCACTCTGCGGCGACCTCCATCGTCGCTTCGCGTCCTCCAACCTCCCCCCCGCGCACTTGGCGAGATACAACGGATCCCCCATCCCGCGCGTCTCCGCTCGCGGTCGTCCCACCGCGTTCGCCGCGCTCGCGATCGTCCCCCCACTCACTCCACCCCTCGACTTCCCCGCGTGCCCGAATCCAGACGCACACGTCCCCCCGTTCGCGCGCACCGCGTCCGCCGCCGCGCGACACCCGACGTCCCACGGAATCGAGTCGTATCCGCAACACGACACCAACGCCGCCCCCGTTCGCCTCGCCGTCTCGTCACACGCCTCGATGACGCGCTTCACGAACCGAGGTTCACCGGTGATGTCACAGTAATCGGTTCCACGCGTCGCGCACGCGCGCGCGAGCGCCAATCCACCCGCGTTTCCTTCGCCGCGCGGTTCGTCGTCGTACGGACCCGCGAAGGTCAACACGCAGGATGTTCTCTCGCACATGGCGTCGAGCGACGCGTCGTCGCGCGCCTCGAGCACGGGCATGTCTCGCGCGTCGAGCGAGAGACGCGACGCGATGGCGTCGCGCGTCGCGGTGACCTTGCGCGCGTCGCGACCGGCAAAGGCGACGCGGATGGTGTCATTTTGATGTTGACTTCGTCGGGCGACGTAGCGTCTCGCGAGGTACTCGGCGGCGAGCGAGCCCGTGAATCCGTTCGCGCCGTAGACGACGAGATCGAATTCGCGCGGTGCGCGCGGTGGCGCGGGCGTCGGGGGCATGCGCGGCGTCGGCGGCGTCGCGAGACGCGTCGGTCAATGATGAAGTGACACGAAGTGAAACGCGGCTCGACACTCATCGTCGGTCGACATGGCGACGCCGACGAGTTTCGTGCGTCGCGGTCGACGATTCCGCGCGCCGACGTCGTCGCCGTCCCCGGACGTCGTCGAGGAGGACGCGTCGCCGTCGACGCGTCCGAACGCGCGAGAAAAGGATGATGACGGCGTTCGACCGAGCGCGACGCTTCCGAACGCGCGCGCCGGTCTCCACGGCCGCGCGCTCGTCTCCGCGGGACACGGAGACGTGGACGCGCTCTTCGGCGGTGGCGTTCCGCTCGGGGCGTGCGTGGCGTGCGCGCGCGACGGCGCGAGCGCGCACGGGGAGATGCTTTTTGGAATGTACTTTTTAGCCGAGGGCGCGGCGACGGCGGGACATCGAGGGTGCTGGGTGCGTCGAGGGCGGTTGGATCGCGCGAGCGCGATGCGTGGGTTTCCGCGACGAGTGTCGTCGCGCGAGACGGAGGCGGAGGCGAAGGCGGAGGCGAGGGGGAAGGAATCGTCGGGCGCGCCGCGCGAAGACGCGGGCGAGGCGGCGGACGGGTTGCGCATCGCGTGGCAGTATAGGCGGTATCTGAAAGAGGGACGGACGTTGGACGATTCGAGGGTCGGGCTCGGGCAGACGGTGGGGACGTCCGAGTCGTCGCCGACGACGGGGTCGGCGTCGGCGGGGAAGAAGAAGAGACGGAATTTGCGCGCGCCGGATTTTTGTCAGACGTTCGACGTGAGCAAGGAGGAGGACGAGGAGATTCTCGCGCGTGCGGACGTGTCTTACACGACGTTTAGAGACGGTTCGAGCGATGATGATCCGTGGGCAAGGTGTTTCGAGTTCGTGCGCGCGTTCGTGCGGTCGTTGAAGGCGTGCGAGGTCGGTCGCGTCGTCGTCGAGCCGGAGACGCCGACGGACGCAGACGAATGGGACGCGTGCGTCGAGCTCGCGCGCGCGCTCAAAGCGTTGATGTTCGACGCCAACGCGGTCTGTGTGATGATTCTTCCGCTCGCCGACGCGCCTCCTTGCGCGAGCGCGCTCATTCGTCACCTCTTCGATTGCGCCGTCGACGTGCAACCGCTCGAGGGACCGACGAGCGAAATCGAGTCGCTTTTACCGGAGCCACACACGTGCGTCGGACTCATTTCCGTTCGAAAGCTTCAGTTCCGTGGTGGCGTCGTGTCACCGCTCACGCGCATGGACCGCGTGTACGCGTTACAGATGCGTCGTAAACGATTAGCCATCAAACCGTTGCAAATTCGGCCCGAAGAGGACAAAAAGAGCGGCAGCGCGTGCGGAGGCGTCAAGGGGGGCGGCGATCTCGACTTTTAAGCGCGGTGTAGTAGATGTACTGTACTGTGAATAGAATACATGTGTGTCGGTTGTTTTACAAACTACATGGAAGTCTCCGTCTTCGCGAGGACGGACGCGGGCGCGATGGTGGCCTCGAACGTCGCGATGACGGAAACGTGCGCGACGCAAAAAACAGCCAGCGTCATGATGCACGCAGCGGCGGTGTCGAGAACACTCACCGGAGTCATCCAAAATTGCATGCTATCGTAAAATGCCGTCATGATGCTCGGCGCGTAGACGACCATCGCGTCGTCATCCGTCGCACGTCTCGTCGGTTCGACATCCTCCTCGTCTTCGTCCTCTCGAGTCTCTTCGAGCCGAGAGTCCGTCGCGTCGTCGTTCGTCTCTTCCTCCTCTTCGTCCGTGGTGTCATCTTCAAACTCTTCTTCGCTGTTCCCGCTCGTCGGACTTGGGACGTACGTGCGCGTCTGAAACCGTCTCGAAGGCGTGAAGATGACACCCTTCTTCTTCGCGGATTTCGCGTTCGTCTTCAACGCCGACGGCGGTGGATTTTTCAGCGCCGATTGGAGAGCGCTCGCCGGAGCCTGTCGAACGTGTACCTTGGTGGGAGGTGTGACGTTCGCGGCTTCCTCCACTGCTTGGGTACCGAGCACGTTCAACAGGTAGAGTTTGGCGTCGTTGTCGCAAATGTACAAGACGTCGTCTCGTCCGCCGTCGATGAATAACCGCACGGTGGCGTACTCGGTGTTGGTGATTCCCCAACGCGATCCACCTTCCAAGATGGCGGTGTGAATAGTCTTCGCACACTCGAGATCGATTCGACCGATGCGCTCCATCGATTCGTCGGCGATGTTACATGCGTCTTCGTCAAATCGCGCGCCATCGATGTATCGATATTGCTTGCGTCTCACCAACTTTATCAGATGCGTCAAGACGCCCGCCTTCGCTCTCTTCGGCGACGGCTCGTCGTCGGATTCGGTGTCTTCGTCGTCGCTCGTGGTGGTGGTGGTGGTCGTCGTCGTCAACAAGGTCTCTTCCTTTTCCACGACGGTTTCCAAATATCTCTTCGCGTCGTCTTCTAATTTAACCACGAGAACACCGCGCCCCCCTCGCGCGAGCATCTTGAGCGTTTTAAGCTCAGTCGCCGTGATCCCCCAGTGCGATCCGCCGTCTCGAACGCTCGCGTGAATCGCCTTGGCGCACGCCAAATCAATCTTCCCGTTCGTCTCCATGGACACGTCGGCGATGTGACACGCGGCTTCGTCGTACTTTTCACGCTCAATGTATCGATACTGCGGCGGGCGGGCGAAATTACTCAGATTCATGAGCGCGCGCGCGAGTCTCCGACGCTTCTTCACGGGCACGGCGGCAACCTCCGGTCCTAAACGCTCCTCCGCCTCGATCAGCGCCGACAAGTAGCTCTTGGCGTCGGCGGCGACGGGAAACGCGTACGCGTCGCCGCACCCTCCATCCACAACCATTCGCATCGTCTGTAATCCCACCGGCGTGAGCCCGAAACTCGACCCGGTCGCCTTGGCGCTCATCTCCAACGCCTTGGCGCACGCCACATCCACCTCACCGACATTTTCGACGGCGTCGTCGACGATGACGCACATGGCTCTGTCGAACCGTCTACCGTCGATGATTCGCAACTCCTTACTCGTGCTCCTCGTCATCGTCAACTCCACTCGACGAACCAGGCTCTCCGCGAGCGTTAATTTCCGTCGTTTCACCAACGGTCGTTCCCCGCTCGTCGCCTCCGCGTCGTCATCGTCGTCGTCGTCGTCTCCGCCAGCGTTTTCACTCGCCGTCTGTTCAAACCGCGCCGACAAGTTTCGTTTCGTCCCGCTCCTCGACGCCGACGCCGCGCGTCGTCCGCGCGACCTCCGCGTCGGCGTCGGCGACGATTCCATTTCCGTTCGCGCCCGGCCGACCATCGCGTCGTCCTCGTCCTCGTCGTCGTCGTCGTCGACCACCGCCTCGTTCCCATCGCGCGCGATCGCAGCCGTGCGCTGGGCGCGCGACGCCGACGCCGACGCGCGCGTCGTCGACCTCGACGACCGCGCGATGGTGGTGCGTCGCGTCGTCGTCGTCGTCACGGACGCGCGTCGCGATCGCGAGGGCGCGGACGCGCTCGCACGAGGGGGCATGAGCGATGGGCGCGCAATGGCGCCCATTCACCTGTCGGCGGAGAGGTTTGAATGGCGTACGAGCTCGGGGATGGTTTAATTGAAATGTGACGACTCGCGAGCGCGCGGGATGTGTGAACTACGCGCGTGTCGCGTGACATCGGTGGTATCGGTCGACTACGGGGTGGTGCGCTCGCGCGCGTGCGTCTCGGCGTCGCGTTTGGCGCGCACGTTGGCGCGTCGCGCGGCGACGCGGTCGAGTCGACGCGAGTCGACGCGCGCGTCTCGGCGCGCGGCGGCGGCGTCGTTGGTGCCCACGGCGGCGACGGCGTCGTCGGACTTTTGACTCGACGACGACGCGTGGGATTTCTTGGCGTCGCGTGATTTCTTCTTTTGCGACGCCAATTCCTCCTCGTCGTCTTGATCGTCCTCGACGGCGATGTTGCCGCCGCCGTCGAGGTCGAGCGCGCCCGAGGATCTGGAGGATTTGCACGTCGGGTTGCACGACACGCCGTCGCACGAGTCGACGAGACGCACGGTTTTCTCGTGGAAGACCCACTCGGCGAGCGCCATCTGATGAGACACGCCGTCGATGGAGACGTCGTCGAAATCGGTGTGCATGTAGCACTGTGCGGCGAACAATCCGGCGCTCGGATGTTTGAGAATGGGTGCGAGCGCGCGGCGCATGGTTTTCGACCACTTGGTGGCGAATTTGATTTGTTTGCGCTTGGTGAGATCGCCGCCGAAATTGTCGTGTAAACGCATGACGACGGAGTCGGTGAGCGCTTGGGAGAAGAAGAGAGGCGTGCGAATCGTCTTCAACGAGTGTTGGGCGACGATGCATCGCCACTCTTCGCCCGCGTGCGACATAACGCACGCCTCGGGAAGACTATCCTGCGCGCGCCAGTACTCGACGTAGCGCTTGAAAGAATCTTCATCCCACGGAATGTAGTTGAGCGAGTCGTCGCCTCGTCGAGACGCGCCGCCCGTTTTCTCCTTGGCGTCGTCGGCGCGGTCGATGAACATCGTCTCGTTGTGGAAAAAGTGAAATCCCGCAAAGGGTGCGCCGATGATTTTTACGGAACTCTTCGCCTCGACCGGGAGTCGCTCGCGAATTAAATCCGCCCACGCGTCCACCTGTGCCACCAAGCCGATGCCGCCCGCGCTCCGTCCCGCGAGGAGGATGACGTCCGCGTTCGTCATCCCGTACGCTCGAATGAGCTCCTGAAGCACGGCTTCGACGATGTACGACCCGGAGTGCCACATGCCTGCCGCGTCCGCCTCTTGCGCGCGCCCCGTGTACAAGTCTCCCGAACAGTACGCCACCGTCACCATGTTGGCGTTAGAAAACGGTAAACTCTTCCGCACGTCGTCCGACGCCACCGCCTGAATCCCTCTATCGTACACTATCTCGTCCGGTAATAACTCGCTCGACCCGCGCGCCGTACCCGCCCGTTCGGCGCACCCTGGCGCGGCGACGCACTCGCCGCCCCCTTGCAACATAATAATCCACGTGCGTTCCGTGGCGTACCCCTTGTACCCGCGCTCGTCGCGCTCGTCATCACCGAGTACGCTCGGGGCACCCTTCGCGTCCCTCCCCTCCCCTCTGCGCATCTTTGACATCGCTAAATTGACGTAATACGCCCCCGGCGTCCCGTCCAAACACCTCGCGCGCGGATACCGTTCCAGGTCCAACTCCATCTTCTCCGCCGTCAACCGTCGCTCGCCGCTCAATCCCGCGGCGGCGTCGAGCATCTTCGACGCCCGCTGCGCGCGACTATCGCTCACTAAATCGTACAATCGATCACCGATCGAGTACCCGAACCGCGCGCACGCCGCCGCGGCGAGGACGACGACCGCCACCGCGAGCGCGGCTTCCAACTTTCTCGTCGACGTCGACGTCGTCGGCGGTGACTTTGCGCGCGAGTACCGACCGCGACGCGCGCGTTCGTCGCCGAATCCGTCCATCTCTGGCGCGAGGGCGACGACGTCGCGCCTGAACACCGTCATCGAATCTGTCGCGCGAAATTTAGTGTTGAGCCCGCGCGACGAATCGATCCCTCGTCGCTCCGTGCGCGCGCGCGTTCGCCCGCGCGATCGATCGCGCGCGACGAAAAATGCGGCGTCGGTGATCTCCGCGTCTCGCGCGCGGCTCGACGCTCGACGACGCGCGCGCGGCGCGAGATGCGGTTGGCGCTCGAGGCGACCCACGCGTCGCCCGCACTTTGATGCGCGCGCGCGCGCCATCACCCATCCGCGCGGACGACCGCGACGTCGACGCGCGGGACGTCGACACCGTCACCACCGTCCTCGCGCGTCGCGCGCGCGAGCTCGCGGCGTCGATCGCGCTTCAGAGCTTTCTCTGCGTCATGAGCGTGCTCGTGGGCGTCGTGAGCTCGGTGCGCCGATTGACGCCCGCGCCACCGCGGGAAGACGACGGACGAGGTCGACGATGGGCGTACGCGCAGGGTGTGCGTCGTCCATCGCTCCGCCGTCGCGTCAACGCGGCGCGCGCGCACGCGACGAGAGACGAGAAGACGCACCTGGTGGCGTGCGTGCACGGGCTCGGCGGAACACCGGATGATTTATGCGCAATGGAGGCGAGACTCGTGCGCGAGCGCTCGGTCGTCGTGCACAGGGTGACGAGAAACGCGCCTTTGAATTCGTTTGACGGCGTCGAGGCGGGGGCGAGACGGTTGGTGGAGGAATTGAGAGAGGTGAAGGCGAAGTATCCGAATTTGCGATACGTGTCGCTGTACGGAAATAGCCTGGGAGGGATTTACGCGAGATACGCCGCCGGGTTGATGTACGCCGAAGACGGCGGTCGGGGAACGATGATGGGGTTGAGTCCGTGCACGTATCTCACGACGGCGACGCCGCACTTGGGGGTGGGGCCGTGGGGCTATTTTAAGCTCGTGCCGCGCGCGCTGCAAAATTTGTGGTCGCGAAATTTAGGAAGAAGCATCATGGAGCTCACGCTTCGCGACGGCGACGCGAAGAGCGATAGGAAACCACTTTTAGAGAGAATGGCGGACCCGGAGACGAAGGAACCGATCGATTTCATCGCGGCGTTGGGGGCGTTTGAACGTCGGTGCGCGTACTCGAATTGCGTGAATGATTTTCTCGTCAGTTTGGAGACGGCGGCGATTCGTCCGGAACATTTAGATCGAGATCTCGAGAGACGCTGGCGGTCGCTCGACAAGCCGCAGATCATCGAGGAATACGTCATCGAGGGTGGGAGTGCGGGCGACGCGGTATCGAAGGGAGACGCTCTGGACGCGCGCCGACGCATGGCGAACGGTTTACGCTCCGTCACGTGGAAGCACGTCAACGTGTGTTTTCCGGGACCTTCGCCGCTCGCACACAATAAAATCTGCGCGCTTCAGAGAAACAAAGTCGTCGAAGGATTATTCAAGGAGGGTGAGTTCATCGTCGATCACCAGGCGGCGTACCTGTTAGAACCAGTGTTGGAGCGTAATCGTCGCGAGGAGTAAATTTGCGTTTTACAAAAATGGTCTTGTACAATTATGCCCGCGCGCGCGTCATCCCTCACATACGCGAGCGCGCGAGCAACGGCGTCGTGCTCTCGATTTTCATCTTCTCATCCCCGCGAGCGTTTCCTCGGCGATGCTTCTTCAGAAACGTCGTCAATTGGTCGACGATGAAGTCGTCCTCGCTCGGATGCAACCCCCGCGCCAAGACGTGAGATTTGATTCCGTGATGCACCACCAGGTGACTCTGCGGTTTCCCGTTGACGTACGCGTACGTCTCCACCGCCGCTTTGCTCAGATCTGCGGTGTTGCCCCTGAGAAAAAACATGCGTCGATCGAAAATGACTTTTTCGAGATAGAATCGATCCGCCGTCACCAACAGGCGCGCGTTTTCAAACGCCGACGTCGCGCCTTGATGTAACATGTTCACCCCGACCGCCCAAAACGGAATGCTAAACGACGCAAACAACGGATTTGCCGCGTTCCACGCGCCGTACGTCCACGTCCCCGTGATGGCGAACCACGGGACGCTAAACAACAGACTCGACGTGTCCACCGATTGCGCCGGGACGACGATTTCCAACGCCGGCGTCGGTCCCGTCTTCACGCGTCGCACGCGCACTCTCGACCCAGCGGGCGCGGACAAATCTTCCACGGCACCAAATTCATCGATCGGAGGCATCCTCGGCGATCCAGACGTCCCACTCCTCGGCCAAACCGTTCCGAAACCGCCGTCGCCCGCCGACCACCCCGCAGCCGACCACGCCGCCGCCGTCAACGCCGCCACCGCCACCACCTTCACCATCACCCCACCGTGCATCACCGCGCGCATCGTGCGTCTTCCAACCGTACTTTCCCCCTCACGATCGCGCTCCGGCCCGTCTCGCCACTTCTCCGGCGCCGGCGGCGTCCTCGACGCCCAACCGCTCGGCGTCGTCGTCGGATTCGCCGTCAACCAATCCGCCACCTCGCGTCGTTTATCCCAATTCGTGTACACAGACTTTGAACGAAGCGTCGCATTCGTCAACGGGTCCCTCGCGCGCGACGTCGCCGACCAAAACCGCGCGACGGCGTCGCGTTCGTACGTGTTCCCAGACGCCGGCACGAAGACGGGGTCGCGAAACATGGCGCGCGTGATCGGACAGAGCAAGTGTTCGGGCTCATCGACCGACGAAGACGACGGATCATCGTCGCCGTCGTCGTCGTCGCGCATCGCGCGGAGGGCGCGTCGCGACGCGGAGTGACGCGCGAATCAATCGTCATCATCATTCGTGCAGACGCCTTTACAAGGAATTTTTCGCGACGCTCGCGCGAGCGCACGCCTCCGCGCGTCTACGCGTACACATCCGTCATGTCCGGCATGTCGTCGTCGCTGTCGCGCACGTCTGGAAAGTAATACGCCTTATCCTCGTAATTGTCGATATTTTCGAGCGAGTGAAGATCGAACCGAAACGCGGCGTCGGCGGCGCGTTCGTCGTCCTCGTCGAGCCAGGAATCGAAATCGACGACGACGAGACGCGTCTTCTCGGCGCTCAGGAGTAATCTCGGCCAATGCGGTCCGTCGACGGAAGTCTTGGGAATCGTGATCGTTAACGCGCGATGCGTGGTTTTGATCTCGACGCGCGAGTCATCGGCGACGGCGCCGTAGAGTTCGAGCGAGACGTCGTGGCGTCGGCGTCGACGCGTCGACGTCCCGGTCGATTCCGCGGTCTCCTTTTTCTCCTCCTCCTCCTTCGACGGAGTTTCGCTCGCGGTGAAGGAGACGCGCACGAGAGAACCCCCGGATGGATTATTCGCCCGCGTCACCTCCACGCGCGCGTCCTCGACGTCTCGCGCGTCGTATCGAAGCGCGACGTGACGTCGGCGTTGGGACCATTTGGTCACCGTCGTCGCGCGCGCGGGTTCGAGCGACGCGCGCTCGACGTCAGCCACCATGCGCGCGCGACACGAGAAGTCGACGACGACGAATACGGTCCGCTCTTCGACGCGCGAAGGAGACGACCGGGGACGTCGCGAGGCGCGCACTCGCGTCGTCGTCGTCGTTCGAGAAGGCGTTACTGATGAGCGTTTCAGAAAGTCGCGCGTGTACGTATTCGGACACACGATACATACAGTGTATATTTTAAATATATCTCGTATTCCAATACGCACGCAAGGGTGGAGGGTGTCTACCGTCGACGACCGACGACATTCGACGACGCGATGTCGGTCGACGGATTCGCCGCGCCGCGCGCGCGCGCGACGCGCGACCGCGGCGACGTCGACGTCGACGCGTCGGTGTTCTCCCCGAACGCGCCGTCCGCGAACGCGGCGGCGACGCTCGACGCCGACCGAGACGACGACGACGACGACGCGTGGCAAACGGTCAACGGAAAACGCGCGGTGACGTCTCGTCGTCAATCGCGCGATGGCGGCGCGAGCGGCGCGTCGTCGACGACGCACGCGAGCGCGGTGATGTCGACCGTGGACGCGCGCGACGCGCGGCGACGCGCGAACGCGTACAGCGTCATCGCTCCGCCGAGGACGCCGACGCGGGAGACGGCGGCGGAGGCGGGCGACGACGGCGCGAGCGCGGAGGCGAGAGACGAGCGAAGACGGGCGAAGAGACGCGCGAGACGATCGCGACGGACGAGCGCGGCGTTGCGGGTGTTGGGAGGGGTGAGCACGGGGGCGAGCGATGATGAGGGTGGACGACGAGGCGGGCGAGGCGGCGGGGCGAGCGCGAGCGTGGCGGCGGCGGCGACGGCGGCGGCGAAGGAGGTCGAGGGTGCGGTGGACGAGGAGGAGGAAGAGGAGCGCGAGGAGGGTGAAATTTCGCCGTTGTTCAAGGTGCGGTCGTTTCCCGCGGAGCCGGGACGGATGCGGCCGCCGTTGCACGGAAGATTGCCCATGTCACCGCCGAGGTCGCGGACGCCGAAGACGCCGAAGACGCCGAAGACGCCGACGACGCCCGCGGGTGGTTTGGAGCGCACGAAGATCTTCGGTGAGGTGGACGACCGAGAGTACCAGAACGCGTTGGATTGGTTTTTCCATCAGATGGATCTCGCGTTCGCGGGTGTCATGCTCGCGGTGTACGCGTTTTACGACACGGTGATGAAGTTCATCGGCATCAAGGTTTTGCGCGTCTCGCAGAGTTCACGAAGCGTCAGGCAGACGGAAGCTCGCGTCGCCAAGGAGCGCGCCGCCATCGAAGAGTTTGAGGAAATTTTATCCGCTCGGAACACGGCGAACGAGATGTCATCGCGCTCACCCACCTCGACGAGCGACGTCGAGGGACGCGGCGGCAATAATTTGCTCTCGCAGTTGAGCGCCGCGAGTAACGCGACGAGCGCGAGCGTCGCGACGACAACAAAGAGCACGGAAACATCGTCGAGGCGAGCCGCGGAGGCGCTCGAGGAGGGTGAGTTTACGCCATCTCTCGCGCTGCGTCGTCGTCTGAGTCTGAGTCTGGGCGGCGCGTGGGGAGGGAGCGGCGTCAACCCGCCTTCGTTCCGCGTCGCGCGCGTGGATGAAGACGCTTCGCACGCGCACAACGAGCTCGTCTCGTGCGTCGGCTGTCGTGGTGACGATTACATCACCGGCGGATGGGACGGCACGCTGCGCACGTGGAGTTGGGATCCGGTGAAGGGTCTGCGCGGCGGAAGTCCCATGACGGGTCAGCACAACGACAACGTCGAGTTTCTCAGCGTGGACTCGCGCGACGATCACGAACACTTAGCCATCTCTGGTGGACGCGATTGCACGGTTCGCATCTGGGACGTGAAGAAGCGCTCGCAGCGAAGTCGCATCTACGCCTTTGAGAACATCGCGAGCGGTTGCGTCGACTGGTCGTCGCAAACCGTCGCCGTCGGTTCTCGCGGCGGTGCTGTCATGTTATGGGACGCTGAGAAGGGCGTCAAGAAGTGCATGCTGCGCGGCCACGAGGGCGAGATTACATCCATGTGTACGTACGATTGGTCCGAGGGCGGGGCGACGCTTTACGTTTCCGGCGGCGCCGATGGCACGGTTCGAGTTTGGGACGCGCGTCAACACGTCGCCGTCGCCACGATGACGGAACATCGCCGGCGAGTGTACGCCGTGTGCCCGGGACCGAAAGGTGTCATCTTCGCGGGTGACTTCTCTTCGAACGTCAAGGTACACTCACTGTCCAACCCCGGAGCGATGCCGCGCTTGCTTCCAAACGTGCCCGTCATCGACGGTTGCGAAGCTCCGATCGCGGGTTTACAGTATCTGAAACTAGACGGCATGAACGGCGGCGGTTTGTTACTCTCCACCGCCGCTTACTTCCCACTCAACGAAAACGGCGAGGAATCGGACGACGACGACGCTCCGCAGGGATGCGTCCACGTGCGAGCGGTGGACGCTTCCGGCGCCGGCATGGGACCGGCGCAAAACGAAGACGGCGACGGCTACATGTACACGCTCAAGGGCATCGAAGGTTTACTCACGTGCGCGAATCTGACCGCGTCCTCCGACGGAAATCACATGCGTCTCGTCGTCGGCGCTGGTTCGGGCGCGCTCGGCGCGTACGCCGAAGGCGGCGCGCTCAGCGGTCAGCCGTCGACTGACTCGACCAACACGTATCCATCGTCCATCGAATCCGCCGAGGATTTAGGCGTTGAATCTTTCGACCAACACGAGTGAAAATTGCCCCGACACACGATTTTTTAATAGAGGATTGATCCATTGACACGCGTTCGGTCGACTCGCGCGGGATCGCGTCAATCGGCTTCACTCTTCGACGAACCCGAAAGTCACCTCGCGTCGCCATGTTCCGAAAATACAGCGTCGACGGCACGCAACAGCTCAAATCGAGCGTTCAACGCGGGATCCGGGCGAAGATTTCCGATCAGTACCCGGACCTCGACGACGTGCTCGACGACCTCATTCCCAAAAAATCGACGATGGTTTTGGGCAAGTGCGAAAACAAAGTCAGCGTCGTCCTCGTGGACGACGAACCGCTCTTCTTCAATCAGCGCGACGGACCGTACTTTCCCACCCTTCGTTTGCTTCACAAGTATCCCGACATGATGCCCAAACTTCGCGTGGATAAGGGGGCGATTAAGTTTGTGATTTCTGGGGCAAACATCATGTGTCCCGGGTTGACGTCGGCGGGTGCGACGATTCACGACGAGTGCGACGAGGACGAGCCCGTGGCCATCTATGCGGAGGGTAAGGAACACGCGTTGGCGATCGGTATCACGAAGATGAGCACGGCGGACATTAAGAGCGTCAATAAGGGCATAGGCGTCGACTTGGTGCACTACCTGAACGACGGCTTGTGGAAGGCGACGGCGGCGTGAGCGCGCCGCGGGGATGAGATCATAGAAACTAGTGGTGCAATCATATTTAGGGAACAATCAAACTACGTCGCGCGTCTCTCGCTGCCGGAACGATCCCGATGGAGGCGGCTATTTATGTCGAGACGCCTGTTCGAGCGCCGGCGCGCGCCTCGCTCATCAATCGTTATTCTTTAAACCTCCAGGACCCGCCCCCGCCGCCCCGCCCGCGAACTTCGGCTTGCCAGTCGTGAATGGCACGTACTTGTGCTTGATCATGTGCTTCACCTGCTGCTTCATCGTCATGAAGAAGAGCATGATGAAGTACAACAACAAAATCGGCCAAAACACGGGAATGTCAAACATCGGCAAAAACGTCATCACGAACGCCGTCCCTATCGATTTCAGGCTCATCCACCAAAACTTGAACTCCGGCAACCGTCTCACGAACGGTTTAAACTCCTGCTCATTCCTTGTCGGTAGACTCGGCCCGTCCGCGTCGTCGCCGCCCGCTCGCAACGACTCGGGATCTCGCTGTGGGCTCAGAAATCCAATGAGCAGGTTGAGGTTGTAAATCCCGAGACCGTACGTCACGATGTAGTACCCTCGCAAAAAGTACGCGCGCACGAGATACAGGAACGCCACCACGGCATATCCCGCCCACCGCTTGACGCGGTGGGGCACGGACTTATCTAAAACATTTTGTAAACGGCGCTCAAACTGCGCGCGCGCGCGTTCGTACGCGCTCGACGTCTCGTCCATCGAGGCGCCGTACGCGTGCGATTCAGCACCCACGTTCATACCGTCCGCGCGTCGTCGGCCGTCGCCGCGTCGACGACGAGTGCGCGACCGGGGCGCGCGCGAGCGTCTGCGGATTTCTGGGGCGCGGTCGGGGCGTCCCAACGAATGGACGCCAGAGCGCGCGTCGTGCGGCGCGCGCGAGCGGTCGCCGCGCGCGCCATGACGCGCTCGAGCGCGCTCGAGGCGCTCGCGGCGTCGGCGGCGTTCGAGACGCCCACGCGCGCGGTGCAGACGGCCCGCGGGACGTCGGTGGCGGAGACGGTTCGACGAGACGAGGTGGATGACGACGGCTCGACGGCGACGCGAGACGCGCGCGAGGCGTCGGCGCGCGAGAGAGCCGCGCGCGCGTCGTCCGTGCGCGCGTCGTCCTCGTCGGACGACGCAGAGACGGCGGTGAGAGAGGAAGAGGAGGAAGAGACTGCGCTCGAGTCGATTCGTCGGCGGCGCCGACGACGCGCGATTCAGGACGGCGCGCTTCCGTACTCGGAAGAGGACGCACGACTGTTGCGTACGAGTCTCATGCGTTGGGTACGACGGTTAGGGGGTGTGGTGTCGTCGAGACACGCGCGAGGGGACGTGGAGACGGCGTTCGCGGACGGCGTGTCGCTGTGCGACTTGGTGGAGCGGATGGACGGTTCGCCCGTTCTCGGCGTGTTTCGGTCGCCCAAGACGGAGGCGACGCGCGAGGCGAATCGAAGAAAGGCGGTGGAGCGCCTGTTACGCATGAGGAACATGTCGCGACGGTTTTTGACGACGACGAGCGGGTCGTTGGACATCGTCGGCGTGTTGGAAGATTGTCGCGTTTTCATGGACGGTTTGCCTCCGCGCCCGAAAAAGCCGTGGGACGCGCGTAAACCGTACATACCGGACGTCGACGGGTATGGGGCACCCAATTTTGACGGCGCGTGGCGATGCGATGCGAGCGAGCCGTTCGCGAGCGCGGTCGAGGCGCGAACGTTTGAAGACGCGCGAGCGGAGACGACGAGCTTCCGAGTGAAAATATCTTCGTCGCGGAGGACGAGCGAGCGCTCGTCCTCCGCGCCGACGGCGCGACCGCGTCCGAGACGGCGACAGACGCAGACGCAGACGACGTCGAAATCAGACGCGCTTCCACTGCTGAGCGCGCACGAGATCGCCTTAGACCCCGAGGACGCCGCCGACCACGTTCGATGGCTCGCTCGTAGAAAATTCTGGCCTCGCGACGTCTCCGCCGCCATCGCCGATTTCCCCACCACGCGCACCGTCGACGTCTTCACCGACGTCTTCCACCGAGGCGTCATTCTGTGTGACATCGTCGAGCGTCTCTATCGCGTCACCCTCCCCGGGGTGACGCGCCGCGATCCGTCTCGTGCCGCCGCGCTCCACAACGTCTCCGTCGCGCTCCGCGAGCTCCGCGGAGACGTTCGCGTGTCCACGCGCCATCTCTGGTCCGAGCGAGCCATCGCGCGCGGTGACCCTTCGGCGTGTTCGTGCATACTCTGGGACGTTCGCGCGCGCGTCGGATGCCGTTAGTCGCGGTGGTTCGAGACGACTGTCGAGACGCGGAACTGTGAAGTAAAAGTGATTAGAAGATGAATCCTGTCCCCGGCGCGTCATACCGCCCCGCGCGCGTCGCACGCGCGGTCTCCGCGCGCGCGCGCGACACGCACACCGAGCGCACATGTCGCCGAGCGCCGCGACCGAGGGCGCGGACGCCGAGCGCGGGGAGGATGCGTCCCGGAACGCGCCCGGCGAGCCGACGACTTCCGATGACAGGTGCGCGCGAGTCATCGTCTTCGCGCCTTTGAACGCGATGTGCGACGCGACCAGTGGTGTATTGAACACTTTTTGTGTCGCGTCGTCGATGTGAGACGATGTACGCGACGCGCGCGCGCGCGCCACGGACGCGACGAGGATTGAATTGGATTGTTTGCAATTCTGCATTTCGCCCAAAACCTGAAAATCAGCATCTTCGACGACTGACGACGGTCTCCTTCGCCTGTCGCGCAGGCGCGCGCGATTACTTCGACGCACGGTGGAGCTCGGTTTTTTCGGACGCGTGCAGCGCACGGTTCGTCGAAACGTTTTAATGATGGAGAGCGACTCGGACGACGACTACTATTCGTCGGAGGGGGACGAGCCCGACGACGCGACGCGACCGGGATCGAGCGCGTGGGCGAGACGCGTCGGGGAGAGCAGACGAGATGAATTGAACGATATGTTGGAGACTCTGACGAGCGCGAGACAATTGGCGATGCGCATGGGATCCGCGGAGAAGAGGGGAGCGTCTGCGTCTGAGTCGAGGGAAGAGGGCGACAAGCCGACGTCGACGAGCGGTGGTGACGAGCCGACGACAGAGACGTCGTCGTTGATCACGTCGCAATCGATATCGAGGGTGTTGTACGAACTCGGCGAAACTGGAAAGGCGATGTTCGCGTCACCGACACGAAACCGCGTCGCCGAAGACGCCGGATCCATCTTCGTCGATGTTCGCTGGGTGAGCTGTCTTCGCGGGCTCTTTTTGAGGATAAACGTCGAATCCGGCGCGCACTTGCTCGCCATGGACGCCGGGGAGACGTCAGATCCGTACGTCAAGGTAACCTTCGTCACGAACGCCGGGTTACCTATCGAGGGACAGGTGCACAGAACCGGATACAGACCGAAGACGCTCAATCCGGTTTGGAACGAGGCGTTTTACATGGGGAGCGATAAGCTTAAACTCGCCGAATGTTCGTTAAAGTTTGAAGTCTTCGATTTCGATCTCATGTCCGCGGACGACGCCATGGGTTCGGCGACGCTGCCGTTGAGTTATTTCACGCACGCGCAACAGACGGCCGCGGCGACCGTCGAAGAACTCGTCAAGGCCGCGTCTACGGATAAATCGCTCGCGAAGAGCGAGACGATGGACGAAAGATACGTCGACAAAGTGCAGAGGGCTTCAGGCGCGAGGACGACGACGGTGATGCGGTTCAAGGATGGATACTTTACGCCCAAGGGGAGCGAAGAGATGATCGTGCATCTCAAATTACAAAAGCCGAAAGAGACCAACTTTGTCTACGAAGAGGCGCAGGCAATGCTCGCGTTCGCGAAACAATTACTCGATCCACGAAATTTCGGGAAGAGTCTCAGTCAGTCCGGCGTCGGCACGTGGCTTAACTCGAAGATTGAACAAGCCGTCGACGTCGGGAAGCGCCGCGCGCTCAAAATCATCGACACCACCATCGAGGATAAAAAAAATAAAATATCTCGCTTAGCCGTCGCCGATCGCGACATGCCCATCATCATTCGAAACTACATTCGAAGTGTGCTGTGCATGTACATCGCCGACATACAACAAGAGCTCATGAGCGATCTCAGCATTCGCATGAAGGTTTTGGACAGCGCGCGCGTCGACAACAGATCCGCCGACTCCAACAGTCTATTCATCGCGCGAAGACGTCGTAAACACCGCGGCGTGTTCGGATTCATCGTCGATTGCCTCAACGCCGCGCGGTGCTGGTACCTGTACAACGAAGTTCCGGGCGATCTCTCCATCTTTGGCAAGGTGCGCAACCCGTACTGGTGGATTTTCCTCGCGACAAAGGTGTACTTTGGTTTGGGTCTCCAAGCGTTCGTCTTCTTCGTACGTCTCGTCCTCGTCGATAAGCGCGACGAGTGGCAAATGTTCGAATACATCATGGTTTTCAAGGGGATTCAGTTCGTCTCCGGCACCATCTCCGTCTTTTCCGGCGTGCTCTCCTTTATTCGATGCGCCGGCGTCGTCGACGCCGGGTTGCCGCACACGTGTCATCGCTCGGGCCCGTGGGTCGACGAGATGAACGCGTGCGTCTTCAGTAAGAATATGTGCGTCATCTTAAACGTCTGCTCGTATCTATTCCGAATCGTCATGTGTTGGTACGCGTTTCATCGATTGAAACACTCGTTCGCCTTCGGACGAGCCATCGCGAGCGACCACCGACTCATCGGCGGCACCATCGTCATCACCACCGTCGTGAACGGGTCGAGGTTCGCCGGCGTCGGCGTCGTGAAGCGGTTCCTCAGGAAGGCGTTCTGGGGTAAAACGTTTGACGCGCTGGGCTCCTTTCGACGTCTCGTGCGCAGGCAGATGATGCTCATCGATAAAGAGAGAACGCTTCGAGGTGGAACGTCTCGCCAGACGAGCGGTTTAGGCGTCGGCGGCGGATTTCACTACGTTCGTCGAACCGCCAAGGTGAAAGATTACGACGAAGCGACGGGATTACACACAATCTATTATCGAGACGACTTGAAAAAAACGCGCGTGCGCGTCCATCTCGGCGCGATGACGTACACCGTGCAACGTCTCAAACATTTACAACCCAGACGCGTGCAACGCTTACTCTGGTCGTACGAATTACTCACCTTCACCGTCACCCTCGCCATCTCCCTTCGATTCCTCGACTGGGTCGACTGGGGACGCGGAGAGATTTGGCAAATTTACGGCGTCGCGTACTGGGGTCAAACGCTGTACAATCTCCTCGCGTTTCCCTTCATCTTGATGATCATTCCCGGCGTGAACAAACTCGTCTGTCACGCGCCCAAGACGGGGTACGACCGCGACGGAAATTTAAAACGGTTCCGAAAGCGTCCAGAATTTACCGACGACGCGTGGGAGGATCCAAACCCTCGTTCGCGGTGCGCGCCGATGTGTTATCCGTTCATCCAGCGATGGCGAATATGACTTTCGAACGCGCCTCGACCGCGTCTTGTAAAGTAACTAACCCTGAAGGCGGTTAGACGCGTCCCGCCTCTCTCTCGCGCGCCATGTCGCTCGACGCCGCGGAAGCCTTCTTTTACGACGATGACGCGCTCGACGAGTGGTCGTCCCGCGTCGGTAACCTCCTGATACGCGCGCGCGAGACGAACGTCATCGTCGTCGTCGACGATTTCTTCCCGCGCGACGTGGCTGAAAGTTTACGAGACGACCTTCGTCGCCAACCCGCCGACGCGTGGATATCGCGCGACGCAGACGACGACGACGCCGAGAACGATGCCGCGCACGAGTTTTCACTGTGTGCGCACGCGCGCGCGGCGAGTCTGTTCACGCGCGCGGCGTTTAGACTCTCGCGGGACGACGCCGAGTTGTATCCCAGCTTCTCGGCGGCGAGATACGGGACGGGGGACGGCATCGACGCGCACGACGATCGCGCGGTGGCGCCCGTCGCGACCGTCGGAGGAGGCGAAGACGGCGAGGCTAGCGACGGAGAGGAGGTGGAGTTTCACGCGCGCGCGTTCGCGGGGGTGTATTATTTAGTGAACGATGACTGGGATTCCGCGCGCGACGGCGGCGCGTTGGTGGATTTAGCCGACGAGGGTGAGACGCGCGTCGAGACAAGGTTTAATCGGTTCGTGTGTTTCGAGGTGCCCAGGGTGCATCGAGTGGAGGCGGTGCGAGCGAGGGATAGGGCGCGACACTCGATCTTCGGGTGGTGGTATCGACCGGCGACGGAGGATGAAATTCCGTCGGATTTCTACGACGACAACGACGACGAAGAAGAAGAAGACGAAGATGAAGAGCAAGAGGAAGACGAAGAAAAAGAGGAAGACGAGGAACACGCGCCTAAACGTAGACGTGCGTGAGACGGACGGTTTTTTGTAACATTAATACCACTGCACCGCCGTCGTCTTGCCCGGCAACCGCACACGGCGACGCGCGCGATGCGTCGCGCCGCCCTCGCGCGCGCGCGCGCGGCGGTGACGGCGACGGCGGCGACATCCGTGTCGACGCGCGCGGCGACTCTTTCGACGCTCGACGCGCTTCCGGCGACGTTGCGCGTCGCGAACCGCCGCGCGCTCGAACCGCCGGCGTCGTCGCCTCGCGTCTCGCGCATCGACGGGAGAGGGTTCGCCGCGAGCGCGCCGACGCCGACGCCGACGCGTTCGTCCGCGTCCGACTCGCGGATGACGCGTTCGGACGCGACGTCGACGCGCGAGACGTCGACGCGCGTCGGCGCCGTCGAGTCGAAGCGCGCGCGCATGCGCGGCGAGCGCAACGTCAACGTTCCCAACGCCCTGTGCGTGGGACGAATCGTCGCCGGACCCGCATTGGCGTACGGTATCGCGGTGGGCGCGTCGCCCGAACTCGTCCTCGCGGGGGTAACGAGCGCGGCGGTGACGGATTATTTGGATGGATTTTTGGCGCGTCGATGGCGGCAGGGCACCGTGTTGGGCAGTTACCTCGACCCGATCGCCGATAAAGTCTTCGTCGGGTTCGTCGGCACGGCGCTCGCGATGGAAGGCTCACTTCCGGCGTGGTTGGTGGCGCTTTTGGTGTCGAGAGACGCGATTCACGTGGCGGGAGGGGCGTGGCGACGTGCGGGCGCATTGGGATGGCGATGGCGCACGACGGGCGAGTTTTTGGGATTCGACGATTCGGACGCGGAGAAACCGCCGCCCACGGGAGCGGCAGCGCTCGCGGGATTTAATTTTGATGAGGTCGAACAGCTCGGATCGAAGCGAGGGGCGCTTCGACCGTTATTCATAGGGAAAGTGAACACGGCGTTGCAGATGGCGCTCATCACGTTTGCGGTCAGCGAGCCCGTCTTCGCGGCGGAGACGTGGAGCGCGACGACGTCGTTTGCGGCGCCTCTGTGCGAACTCGTCGCGGATAAGACGGTACGCGCAACATTGGAGGCGGCGACCGCGCTGAGCGCGATGGTGGCGACGGGGGAATACGCGAGGATTTTCTTTTCGCATCCGGGATTCGACGCCGAGGGACGATTGAAGACGCCGAGACGACGCCGAGACGGCGATGACAACGCATAGTACAGCGCGGTAGACGTGTAATAGAACGCAATAGAAGGGTAGTTAAACGTAACACTCGCACTGTATCCATCAACAATCGACGATCACGTTGCGCCGGTCAATCTATTCCGAACGCGAATTCTATACGATTTCGGCGCGCGCGGCCCGATGGTTCGAGTGCTCGATACGATGGCTTCACCCACGCCGAGATCGCGTGCGGCGCACTCGGGGTGCGGAACGAATCCGCTTCGCACCAATCGCTCGTGCCAACGCACGGAGGGGCACTGGTGCACGATGTGCATCGACACCACGTCCAAAAATTCCTCTGGGAGCGCGAAAGGCGTCTGCGCGCCGACGACGAGTCGAACGTCGTATCGACGCATCATGCGCGCGGTGGCGACGAGCTCGGTGGCTAAGTTGGACTCACTGCCCGTGGTTTTCAGGTACCGATGCGCCTCGTCGAGGACGATGAGCTTTCGAATCTCTTCGCCCGGGGAAAATTCCCCAAACGAACGGAACCACTTGAGAACGTCGCAAAACGCGTCGCACACCTCGTCCTCACTCAGTCTCGGTTCGGTGAGGTCCACGACGAAGAGTGTGCCCGGCTTGGCGTAGTCGACGACGTCCGGAGGTAAGATGAGCGAATTTTCGTTGACGTCCGCGGCGAAGTGCGCGACGTTGACGTCGACGGACGTTCCGGCCCAGAACGACGCGTCGAGAAGCGCCTCCTCGCGCTCCTTGGAAGCAAACGGCGACACCATGAACACGACGCGCTCGACGCCGTCGTACGTCGCATCGCTTCCCTCGCTCGCGAGCGCCTCTTTGATCGCGCTCGCGTGGCGCACCAACCCGAGAAGCTCGGCGTTTTTATCCGACGATCCCGGCGCTCCGACGTGAAAAGTCAACGCCATCATCTTCCGCTCGAGCGCGTTCACCGGACGCTCCACAGGGCGCGGACACCGCACGAGACACGATTCCGCCAGCACCGCCACCGTGTGCGACACCCCGCTCCCCGGCGCACCGCACACGACGGCGCAGAACGGTTCGTCCACGCACACGCGCACGTCTCGCGATCCGGCGTCTCGCCGCATCTCTTCGCGTCGACCCAAGTACGCGCCCACACGCGCGTCACTTCCCGTCCCATGAAGCACCGCGCGCGCCGCCATCACGTCTTCGCCATCGCGATGTAACGCGCGCGTCAACGCGTCGACCGGCTCCTTGACCTCCTCGCGCTCTCCGCCCAACCGAGACGCCGGCGCGACTCTCGGCGTCGAAGCGGGCGCCGGCGATCCCGACCTCGACGACGCGCACGACGATCCGATCTCCAACGCATCGAACGCGTTCCCCACCGCCACCGCCGTCTCCCTCGACGTCTCGATCGCTCGTCCCATCTCCTGCGACCGCTCTCTCGCCCGTTCCGTCTTGGCCCGCTTGGTCGCCTCGTGGTGTCTCCGACTGCGCAAATGTTGTTTAAAATTATTCTCTAAATTCGCCGCCGAGCTCCCCTTGATCACGTCCCCGCACAACCCACACGTCTTGTCCATCATCGCCCAGCCCCCAGGCGCCGTCGCCGCCGCCGGTTTCGCCGTCGCCTCCGCCGTCCGTATCGTCCCCTTGGCTTGCATTTTTCGCCGCAACGCCTCCACGTGCGCCGCCGACGTCGCATGCGCCTCCCACGAGCTCCAAAACACCGTCTTATCGTCGGTGGCGATCTCAAAATCATCGCACACCGTGCACACGCGTCGATACGCGCGCTGCGTCGTCACGGTCGGCGGTGATTTCGTCGTGATGGGCGCTCGAGAAAAACACGCGCGCGAATGAATCTCCAACGAGTCTCGCGCGCGCGACGCCGACGTGCCGAAAAAATTCTCCCCGCACTTGCGACACGTGACGCACCAATCGTCGGCGTCGTCCACATCCGCGGCCGCGGCCGCGGCGAGCGTCATGTCGACGGAACGCGCGCGAGAGCGTGTATGACGCGTCGGATGAAGATTCGTCGATGCGTCAGTCGTCACCGCGACGCGATGGTGGAGACGACGCGCGCGCGACGCGCGATCGAACGCGCGCGGGAGGCGATCGAACGCGCGCGGGAGGGCGCGCGCGCGCTCGTGGACGCGCTCGCGCGCGATGACGCGACGCGATCGACGACTGCATCAAAATCCAAAGACGACCGCGACGACGACGACCGCCGTCGACGGATGGAACGCGCGGTGCGACGGTGCGCGATGGACGCGCGTTCGTGCGACGCCGCCGTGCGCGCGGTGCGTCGAGAGACGTCGGCGATCGGGCGCGATGAGACGATGGAGGCGGCGACGCCGACGGAGCGCGGCGACGCGGTGACGACGGCGACGCGGGACGCGAACGCGCGAGGCGCGGTGACGTGCGCGATCGAGCGAACGTCGGACGAAAGTGATGGAATAGAGTACGTGCGCGTGTCGGCGAGAGGCGCGTTCGCGGCGAGATGGCGACGAGATGATCCGGGCGACGCGGCGACGACGACGGCGACGGCGGAGGAGGGACGCGACACGGCGGCGCACGCGGCGATGACGGAGAGATTGTTGGAGTGCGCGCGAGGGGCGATCGACGAGGGATTGGGGAAGGACGGCGCGTCGGTGCGAATGGTGGAGTGGTTGGAATCGATGCACGATGTGTTCACGGCACCGGACGTCGCCGCGGGCGGGCGGGTGTTGGCGGCGGACGCGTCGAGAGGCGGCGCGTTGATTCCGAGTCGACTTCTTCCGGGTCGCGCGCGGGCGAGCGCGTGAGAACTGTGTTGAGGAGCCGACTGATGCGGACGGTGGACGCCCTCGCGTCGTCGTCGAGTGTGAACCTCTATGCGTTCGTGTACGTGCGGTGTATTACATGATATGACAAGTACATTGAGCCTACCGGTGTCAACTTTTTCAATCCAAAGGCTCGGGATGCGGGGAGATTTTCAGCCGCCGCCGCCGCCGCCGCTGTTTTACATCGCGCTTTTGCGCTGGAAACTTAGAGGACGGTTTCAAACTCAATGAACTCGACCGTTTCATCGCCCACGACTTCGGCATCGTGGCCTGGCTCGCACACGTAACACATTCCCGGCGTAACGATCGTCGTCTTGCCCGTCTTGGCGTCAATCATGGCGAACTTGCCCTTCGTTACGTAACCCACGTGACGCGCAGGGCAAGCCTCGAGAGTTTGCTTTTCGGGCGGCAAAAGCGTGCGAGCGCCGGTTTTCCAAGTCCAACCCGGCTGGAGCGTCGCTCGCATAGATTTTGCCTGGTTGTTACCGAGCATGCACACGCACGCCTCGCCGTTGGGCATTGTCTTGGATACGCTCGGCGCGGCGAACGACGCCTTGTCGAGCTGCTTCACTTTGGCCTCGTCCGAGGCCACTTCCGCGGCGTACGTCGATCCACCGCCCGCGGCGTCGGTATCGATCTTGCTCACGAATTCATAGCCGACGAAATTCACGCCTTGCTTGTTCTTCGCGTTGTGCCCGGGTTCAATCAAGTAGATGTCGCCCGCGGCGAAGCTCATCTTCGCGCCGTCTTTCATCGTGACGTTAATCTGCCCTCGTTCGACGATTCCAACGTGACGCACCGGGCAGTACTTCTTCCCTTGCGCCCGGCCCACATCGCGCGCCCATTCCCATCCCGGTTCCACGGTCACTCGCATCCCGAGCGCCGTCTTGAGATCAAATTTCTCAATCGTCGCCTTGGGCAGCTCAACCACCTCGGTCGGGTCGTCGAACGCGCATCGCGTCACGAGCGGATTGTCGTCGACGACCCGTTTGGAGGCGTTCCCACCCATCGCGCGCGCGAGAGAAGATCGATCGAGTTCGAGTCGCGCGGCGGTGTGCGGCGATCGCGAATCGGCGAATCGGCGAATCGTCGCTCGATGCCACGCGCGCGCGATCTCGTGTCTAAATCAATGCGTGTGCAAACGACAACTGCTAGCGCTAATGATGGTTATTAATTAATACCTGCGCGACGACCGCGTCAACTCGTTAAAGTTGCGTAAACATCGCGTCGACGTCTCGCAACAGACGAGAACTCCTCCAGGTGAGCGCTCCCGACGAACGTTCGACAGCGGTGACGAGTCGCGAGTGTAATCTACCCAACGCTGTTCGTTTGAGTGATTTTCTACCGTGTACGTTTCGAAGCGCTCGCGCGACTTGCGCTTGCACTCGAGTCTTCTCTCTTTGTTCCTTGCGGTTCATTCTCATGGCCAACCGTTGTTGCTTGAACACGGCGCGCCGGGCTTTTCTGTACGCCTTGGACGCATCTCTATCCTCTCGAGTCGTCTTCTGCACCGTCTTAGCCCGCGCGCGAATGTTCTTCGCCGCCATCTTGCTCGCTCGCTTCACGGCGACTTCTTGCTCCTTCGTCTCAGCCTCGAGACGACGCGACGCGTCTCGAAGAGACGCGAGAAGATCATTGCGAATCTCCTCTGTGGTCTCGGCATCGCGTTTCAGCTCCGCAGTGATGTCGTCGCGATCCTTCAGAGCGCGCTCCAAATCTTCACTCTTGCTAAAGGCGGAGCCGTCACGGCGACGCTGCATCGCATCCAGCTCGTCTCGCTTCGACGCTTCGAGCTCGGCGACGCGTTCCTCGGCGACGCGTAAATCTCGCGTCAAATCGTCCCTCCTCTCTTCGAATTGTGCGTTCAGCAACGTCATCGCTTGCTCCGTCCTCAGCCTTTCGTCGATGAGCGCGTCCTCGCGCAGACGCGTTTGTTCTTCTAAAATCGCCATCTGTGCGGTGACTCGCGCCTCCATGTCCGACGTCGCCTCTTGAATCGAGCTTTGTGCGGAATGTTCCACGTCTTGTGCCAACGTGGAGTGCGCCAACGCGCGCTGGACGGCCGAGAGAGCCTTCCACGCGTGCACACGTTCTGACTCTGCGTCGGCTTTGATGGCAATCAAGCTCTTTGTCATCGCGTCGCCGATCGGTCGGAAGTGAGCGAACGCATCTGACGTGTCAATCACTCGGATCAAATCGTCGCACCAGCTCGAAAACCCGTTTGCAAATCCTAGCACGCCTTCGTACACGCGTCTCGCCTCATCCACGTTAAAAACGCTCGCGACACCGCTGTTCAAAGTCGCCTGGATGGTTACCTGACGCGCGAATCCTTGAGCGTAGGACACGCGTCCAAAGTTTTCAAAGAGTGGAAGCCATTCTCTGATGCATTTTACCTTGAAGTCGGCAAGCTGTGCGCCGTGTGAGCGAAGTATTTTGACTGTGTCTTCAAAGCTCGTCGTTGTCACCGGCGGTTCTGGTGGTAAAAAGTTGGGATGGTGCTCCATGGCGTTCACGAACACTGCGCACTGATCTTCGCACCACTTCAAGTGCGTCATAATGACGGTCGCTGCTCCGTCGAGTGCGGTAAACACGGCTTCGAAATCATCGTTCTGGCTCGCGTGCTCTAGCTCTCCGATGGACGAGCGCAGCGCTGAAGACGTCGCGCGGAGCTCGGCGTCTCCGAATCCAGACACGACGGTGCGCCTCGCCTCCTGCATGTCGGCGTGTCTTTTGCCCAGTTCCGCGATGTCCAACTCGGACTCTGATGGCGCGAACTCCGCTAAGTGTCCATCTAATTCGGCAATGATTGAATCGAAGATGTGAACTTTCGTCACCGCGTGCACCGCGTCCGCGTCGGGGATGTTCGATCTTCGAGTGTCCATGCGAATATTCTCTCGCGACAAAAGAGATTCCAACCTCGCATTCACCATGTCGATGCGCTCGGACGCGCTCGGTCCCTTTGGTAGCGGTTTTGGCAACACCGAGTTGACAATTCTAGCCATCTCGTTCGCGACTTCGTACAATGCGTTGATTTTATCGGCGTATTGGTCGTCTTGCACCTCTTGAGACTTGAGCATTCTGACGCGTTCGAGCATCGTTTGACGCGTGTACTCGAGTCGCGCGCGCGCTTTTCGTCTCTTCGCTTCGAAATCCGCGATCAACGCAACCAATGCGACAACGGCTCTTTTCGTCGCCAGCTTGATGATTTGCTTGTGAAAGCTTCGCATGGATTCTTCCGGTTTACGATCGATGTCTACTTTCCTCCGCTTGACGGCGAATCGTTCCGCGACGAACACGACGATGCGAATGGATAACAGACCGGTGATGATGAGGCTCAAAACGATATTGACCAGCGTGTAAGCGACTGATTCAACAACTTCACCCATTTCATTTCTCTGCACGGGAAAACTCATGGCGATGAGAGGAGCGAGCGCCTGCATGAAAGCCGCCAAAGATTCCACCTTGTTGAAACAGTTTGTCACCTTGTACGGGCCGAAACTCAGAGTCACGACGCGCCATGGCTGACAAAAGAAGACAAAGCAGCCGATCATCACGTGAACACACACCAAAGCCCAACCACTCACGATTGACCCGGAGACGAGCGCGGACGTCGCGAACGTGACGCTACTCTTCTGAGCCAACTCGACGGCGAGATAGTAGAGCGCAAATCGATCTTTCCAATTCATCTGCGCCAAACCTGTACGCGCCTTGGTAGAGTGTGTTTGCGTCAAAGCTCTAGCGGAAAACGTCATGGCGTGCGAAAGTTTACGGTTTTCGCGACTCTCGACATCGTCAGTCGCGTTAAGCACGTCGTAATATGATATAGTCGAGCCTCCGCCGAACGCCTCCATTCCCTTTACTTTCAAGACATCTTCAACGTCGTGCGGCGCACCGTCAGCACCGTCGTCTGCGTCACCGAACGCGTTCAATCCTTGCACCTTTAATACATCTTCACCATCGAGAGGAGCGTCACGCGTTAAAGCAGCTGCATCTGTGCTTACGTCGCCGAATGCGCTCAAACCTTGTGTTTTTATCAATTCTTCACCATCGAGAGGGGGGCCGTGCGTCAAACCGGGATCAGCTCTTTCCGCACTAACGTCGCCAACTGCGTGCATCTTTACGCCGTCTGCGCCGTCGAGACGTGAAACATTTGCGTCGCTCACGTCGTGTTGGATGTCGCCGTCGTCGTGGACATCGGTGATCCCGTGCGATGAATCGACATCATTTACGTCTGCAACATCTGCTCCTTCTTCACCTCGCCTCTCAACTTTGTCGGCGACGCGTTCCGTTTCGTCGTCGAATCCATTCGTCGCGTAGCTATCCCTTCGCCGCATAGATGACTCCCGCACAGCGCGTCGGACCTTTGCGATGGATAGTTTGTGTTCCCGTGTGAATTCATCTCGTCGGTAAATGTCATAAAACGCACCGTACGAATCGAGAGTCTGGGGGTCTTCTAATTTCCCGCTCTTGAAAATCTTGTTGATTTGAAGCACGACGAACACCGGTATGCCGATACCCACAAACGCCAACATGAACGCCGCGAAAGCTTGAACAACGGTGTGTCGTCGACCGGCGCACTCGATGTCGATGTCGTGCTCAAGTCTCGAACCTTCGACTCCATCCAATTCGATGCAGTCGAAAGACTGCAGACACATTCGAACTACGGGTAAGTACAGAACCGTCATCGATAACACGCCGAACGTCCGCAGCGTAGCGCGTAATCTGTACTGTCGCTGCAGTTCTTTGACAATCTTATCCCCGCCTTCTGATTTGAACATCTTCTTCTTTCCGAAGAGCGTGTGTTTCTCAATCCAGAAAATACTTCGACCATCCGCGAGAGTTTCGCTGTCGATGCCCCGCAACGTCGTGGTGTACCGACGCTTTGCCCACAAATCGCTCACGAATAGAAGCGAGAGTATGAACATTGGAACTATGAACACGGACGAAATGAATATGTTGAACCAGTTCAAGCCCGTCGCCACGCACTCCGGTCTCAAAAAATCAATGCTGAATGTCAACGCTTCCAGATACTTGCCGATGTTGAGCACCGGTCCCGGCCATTCAATATTCATGTTGAGCGACAGGGAGAAGAATTGCAACGACTCTACGATTTTCTTCAAGTTGTTCGTCGCCTGCTGGCCCATCAGTTGTGACGCTTTGAAACCGAAAAAGGCCAGGACGACGACGACTGCGGCAGCGCCGAACAACTGCGCGGCCGACGTCGCCGGACACACGGTGCACACGTCGCCCGTCTTGTAATAACCGGCGGATTTCAAATCTGTGCGACCTTGGTCGATGATATCCTGCGCCGTCAAGCAACGATCACACGCGTTACCGCCCGCACCGGGCATGCACCCCAATCCATTGGCGAGGCAACGAGACGGATACACGCACGGAGTGGGCGCGCACGAATTCACGTCTCGCTTTGCGTACGTGCCCTGCGCGTTGCCGCACGTGCAGTTGTACGTCGATGTACCAATCTGCGACGGATCGTCGCATCGCCAATTCACCTGCGTTAGACACGTCGTTGGATCGCAGCCTTCTACCAATCCACTCTGCCCGCTGTTCCCTCGCGGATCGCATTGCTCTCCTATCGACCCGTCACTATTTGTTACCGCTGCATCGTAGACGCCGTTGCCGCACGTTGGTGGCGGTGGCGGCGGCGATGGCGGTGGCGGCGGCGACGGCGGTGGCGGCGGCGACGGCGGTGGCGGCGGCGGTGATGGCGGTGGCGGCGACGGTGGCGGCGACGGTGGCGGCGAGGGCGAGGAGTCGCGGCGGGCGGCGCGTGTGGCGGCGCGGGTCAAGGCCAAGGCGGCGGGCGAGGAGCTGCTCAAGCTGGACGCGCGGGCACAAGCGCTGGTACGGGATGTGGAGGATATGTGCGCGCTCAAGGCCGAGGCCTCCGCCACGCTCTTCGGCCTCATGCCCTCCGCCGCCGAGGACGCCCTCGTCGCGGAGGCCAAGGCCCGCAACATCGCACGGCCAAAGGCCGAGGCCCAGGCCGCCA
>Ga0181577_10000127_pt1 | contig 54200 bp, 32 predicted proteins | sample 101ome_21_FD_132468 | JGI IMG/M metagenome (GOLD analysis project Ga0181577, IMG submission 132468) | Coastal salt marsh microbial communities from the Groves Creek Marsh, Skidaway Island, Georgia - 101413BT metaG (megahit assembly) | ecosystem: Environmental > Aquatic > Marine > Intertidal...
AGGCGGTGCCGTTTGTCGGTTTCGGATTGTGCGATAACGCGGTGATGATCACCGCCGGAGAGAGCATAGAGACCGCGCTCGGCGTTGGGTTAGGGCTGAGCACGATGGCTGCGGCGGGGTTCGGGAACACGGTGAGCGACGTCGTCGGTATAGGCTTGAGCTCGAAAATAGAAAGCTTTGCCGAACGTCTCGGTTTCCAAGCGCCCAGTCTCACGCGCGCGCAGCGCATGTCCACCGCCGTTCGTTGGGCGCGCGTCGCCGGCGCCACCTCGGGCGTGACGTTAGGATGTTCACTCGGCATGTTTCCGCTCGCGCTGGGATGGTGAGCTTTGTAGAACGATGTAAACGTTTCATCTTTGTGTCAAAAATACATCATCGCGCGCGCGTCAGACTAATCGCCGCCACCGTGGGCGTGATCGCGGGACTCGGAAGTGCGGTGAAACTCATGGATGCCGTGTCGTACTTGAGCGCGGCGACGATTTCGCTCGATAGGAGATACGACGGACCGGCGCCGTAAATCTTCTTGAGCGTCGTGTTTTCCACCACCGCGTACACGCCGCGTAGTTTATACGGAGCGACGTCGGCTGAACCCTTCAACAGAATCACCACGGATGGAAACTCGCACGCGTCGATCGCGCGCACCGCGTCCACGTACGGCTCGCGATCCGGCGGTCCGACCAAGACGCGAAGCGCGTTGCGAATGACTCGCTTGTTCGACGGCGACGTCGGCGGACGATAGCACGACGCCACGCCCGCATCGCTTCGACGTCGTTCGGGCGACGACGGCATCGTCGAGGTTAATCGCCCACGTCTCTGCGCCGCGCGCTGGAGGTTGAATCCGTCGTCGTCAGCGGCGCCCATCCAAGATACGGAGAACGGCTTCGTCGGCGGCGAGCGAGATCGAGACGTTGACGGCGACGGCGACTCCGCGCGACGCATTCCCGGAAACCACGTCGGTGTGCGACCCGTCGTCTTCGGTTCGTCGAACACGACGTCCCAACTCGCCGGTTTCTGTCTCTGCGTCGGCGATTGCGATCGCCACAATCGAAGCGTCTTCGGCACCGGCGGCGGCGTTCGGGTCAGCGTCTTCTTCGCCGGCGTCCCGTGAGACGACCCCTCCGACGGCGACCGAAACGATTCCGACGCGTCAATATCGTTCACATCTAATTCACGCAAAATGTCCGACGCGCGAACAAACCGCACCGGCGATCCCTCGCGTTCGACGTCGCTCTCTCTCTCTCTCGCCGGCGACGGCGATGCCAACTCTCGCCAATCCTCCGTCTCGTCCGTCTCGTCCACCTCCTCCACCCAATCGCGCTCGTCGTCGTCGTCCCACCCATCATCCTCACCGTCGAACGCGTCCTCCTCCGCGGCGTCGAACGTATCGATCAAATCTCGTCCCTCTCCCTCGGCGTCTTTGCCTTTGGCGTCGTCTCGACTCGCCGGCGGCGTCTCCTCTCGTCTCTCCCGCTCCAGCGTGAACTCCGCCACGCGTCGACGAAGCGATTCAGCGTATACTTCACGAAGCACGCGCATCGTTCCTCGCGCGTCCCGCTCGCGCAGCGCGCGCACGTCGTCGCGCGCGCCGGCATCTCGCAGCTGTCCAGACAACTTTTGAATGAAATCACCCTGGCCGTCCTCAGCCGCCTCCTCCTCGCGCGTCGACGATCGCGCGAGCGCGCGATACATCATCTCACCATCGTACAGATCGCTCGCGTCCTTCGCGCGACGATCGACGCCGCTCGCGGCGTTGAGCCACGCGAAGAGGGCGTCGCTCGCCATCAAATTCTTTCGCGCGCGCCACTCTGACGCGTTCATGTCGGCGTGCGCGCGCGTCGCGCCTCCGCGACCGATTCGCGCCCCCGCGCGACGCCCGACGATACTCTCTCGCGCGTCGTCGTCGTCGTCGTCGTCGTCGTCGTCGTCGTCGACCGAACCCTCGACGACGGCGACGGTGGAGGTGGCGCTCAAGGAGTGGGCTATCGTCGTCGACGCGCTTCGACGCGGTGAACAGATCGCCATCGCGCGCAAGGGCGGCGTCGCCGACGCGAAGGGTGCCTTCACGCCGCGTCGGGGCGTCTTCGCGCTGTTTCCGACGAATCATCACGCCGACGTGTCCGCGTGGAAGGGCGCGGCGGAGACGCGCGCGCCGAATATGAAAAACGGCGAGTCGGTGCCGCTGCGCGTCGTCGCCGAGGCGTCCGCCGCGTGGCGCGTGCAAGGTGATCGATCGAGAGATGCGCTCGCGATGTTGTCGAGACGTAGCGGTTGGCCGGAGGATGTGTTCGCGAAGCGGGCGAATTGGAGGGCGGACGCGCCGTTGACGATTATGTTTCTGCGCGCGTACGAGACGGCGGAGACGGCGACGCTCGAACCGGATGAGGCGAGGTACGGTGGGTGCAAATCTTGGGTCGCGATCGACGCGTGGCGTCCGAGGATGACGCCGGTGGTGTCGGACGAGGAGTACGCGACGATATCGGCGTCCATCGAGGCGGAGTTGCGCGCGCTGGGCGCGGAGGAGTGGCAAATGTAACGTGTAAACATGTAAGTAAACGCGCACTGTACATACGTGTGTGTGTGTGTGTGTGTCCCAATTAATCCAGGCTATCAATATCGTCTACTACTGTATGTGTGCGCTTTGTTTGTTCTTCTCGTTTATCGGAATTCATCCTCGAGCGCGCGGAACGCTGCGATGATTTCCTCCTCGAGCTCGTTGAAGCGTCGGCGAATGGCGTCCTCGCCGTCCGCCGGATCTTCAAACTTCATGCTCGCGATTCGGTACATCAGTTCGCTCATACGCGCGCGAATGACGTTGAAGGTAATCTTCGGTCCATCGCTCGTGGTGGCCGCGCGCTCGACCGCCGCCGTCGCGAGCGTGTGGAATCGAATCATGTTTCTCAACATGCCGATGGATTTATAAAACGGACAATACTTGTCGTAGTCGGTGAAGGAGTTTTGTTGTAAAAAGTCCTCCTTGAGAAATTTGGCCGTCTCCAGCGTCACTTTGTCCGTCTCGGCGAGGGAATCCTTACCGACGAGCTGGACGATTTCGTTGAGTTCGTCCTCTTTCTGTAACACTTCTCGCGCGACGATGCGAAGCTGCACGAATTCCGGATCCGTTTTATCGTAAAATGGTTCGAGCGCGTTTTGATACTTGGAGTACGAAATCAACCAGTTCACCGAAGGGAAGTGCTTGCGCTGGGCAAGCTTCTTATCGAGACCCCAGAACACTTGCACGATACCGAGCGTCGCGGAGGTGACTGGATCGGAGAAATCCCCGCCCGGTGGCGACACGGCGCCGACGACGGTGACGGAACCTTCTCTGTTAGGCGACCCGAGGCATCGCACGCGACCGGCACGTTCGTAAAAAGACGCGAGTCTCGCGCCGAGGTACGCCGGGTATCCGCTGTCCGCGGGCATCTCCGCGAGACGACCGGAGATCTCGCGCAGGGCTTCGGCCCAGCGAGACGTGGAATCCGCCATCATGGAAAAGTTGTACCCTTGATCTCGAAAGTATTCGGCGAGCGTGATGCCCGTGTAGATGGACGCCTCTCGCGCGGCGACGGGCATGTTGGACGTGTTCGCCACCAACGTCGTGCGCTTCATGATGGACTCCTCCCGTCCGTCCGGCGTCGTCATCGTGAGCTCTGGGAAATCGTACAAAACCTCCGCCATCTCGTTGCCTCGCTCGCCGCACCCGACGTAGATGATGCCGTCCGAGTTGGAATACTTGGACAACGCCTGGGAAATCACAGTCTTCCCACACCCGAACGCTCCCGGAATCGCGCACGTCCCGCCTCGCACGCTCGGAAACATGACGTCCAACACGCGCTGTCCCGTCAACAACGGATGATCTGCTATCAATTTCTCCGCCACCGGTCTCGGCGCGCGCACCGGCCACTGTTGCTTCATCGAGTACTCCTTGACGACGCCGCCGAACTCAATCTCGATCACTTTTTCGTTGATGTCGTAGTCCCCATCCGGCGCCACGTACGTCACCTTCCCCTTGGCGTTCGGCGGAATCATGATTCGATGTTCAATCAACGAGTTCTCTTGCACGACGCCGAAGACGTCCCCGCCGCTCACGTGATCTCCCACGCGCACCCCGCTCGCGCTCGACGCGAACCCCCACCGCTTCGTCTCATCCAACGCCGGCACGTTCACCCCTCTCGGTATGAAACAATCACCGCACATGTTCGCGATCGTCGTCAACGGTCGCTGAATACCATCGAATATATTCTCCAACGCCCCCGGTCCGAGGTCCACGCTCAGCGGTTGCGCCGTGCGCTGCACCGGGTCCCCCACCGCGAGACCGCTCGTCTCTTCGTAACACTGAATCGTCGCCGTGTCGCGCTCGAGACGGATGATCTCACCGATCAAGTTCTCCGCGCCGACGCGGACGAGTTCGTACATGGCGGCGCCGTACATGTTATCGGCGACGACGACGGGACCGGAAACCTTTTTCACCGTCCCGTAGGCGGACTCGGGACGTTCGGCGTCGCGCATGGCGCTCGACGGTCGTCGGTCGAGCGTTCGAGGCGGTCGTTCGTTCGTTCGCGTTCGTTCGAGCGCGCGTGACGTCCACCGCGACGACGCGCGACGCGACGGGGTGTGCGGCACGATCAGAGAATCTGGATCATCACTCACTCATCGTAATCGCCGCCGAAACGCCGACGAAGGCACAAAGGAGGGACCCGAGGCGTGAAGGAGGGGTGATGCTACGGTGTGCGTGCGTGTGATATAAACAGACAAAGAATGTAGGATGACGCTACGCGCGCACGCGTCGCGCGGAGGCAAAGACTGGACGAAGATCGTCGTCGGCGTCGTCGTCCGCGCCGCACTCGGAATCCGATAACGCTCTCGGCGCCGTCGTCGGTCCATCGATGACGTGCGGTTTCTTCGTCGATCGGAACACGGGCTCGACGTCGGCGGTGCCACCGGTGTCGGAGTCGGAGGAATCGCTGAGCGGGACGATGGGTCGATTTCGTCTCGCCTCGGTGTCGCGGCGACGCTTGGCGGCGCGACTCTTCGCCTGCGCCTTGGTTTTCGCGGCGTGGCACACGACGCAGAGCGTTTGCGCGTTATCGACGGTGCACACGCCGCCGCCCTCGTACACGGCGATTTTGTGGTCGCACTCCCACGCGCGTCCGCCCGACGGTTTCTCGGCGAGACGGTTGAGTAAGACTTTGCTGCCGCGCTGGCCGAACGCGGGCGCCATTCGTAAAATCTCCGCCACGCGTTTGCTGCGTTTTCTGTGCACGCGGACGGCTCGGACGAGGGCATCGCAGTCGAGTCCGCACTTAACGCACACGCCGCGTTCACGCTCGTAGAGCGCGCGTCGAAGCGCGGAGGCGCTCATGCCTTGATCGTACGCTCGGAGACACGTCTCACTGCAAAACAAATCGACGCGGCGCAAGACGTCGGCGGTGATTGGATTCAATTCCTTCACGCAGTGCACGCACAACACCGTGCGTGCGGTGCTCCCTTTGGTAAATCGACACGGAATGCGCATCTCGTACTCTCTCCGTCCTCTCGACACGTCCGTGACCACCATCGTGCGCCACTCGGCGTCCTTTGGCAGCGTCGCCAGCGTGCCGTGACGCGTCGTCGATCCCGTCTCCGCGACGGCAACCTTCGAGTTTAACGCCTCCGCGAGACCGTACAGTTCGTGCCCGCGCGACGGTTGCTGCCGCGCGAGGATCGCGTTACGATCCCTCGCCACCATCGCACGCCAGGTGTTTGAAAAAGCCACCGCGGCGTCGAACGCGACCGCGTCGCTTGCCAACGGTTCGGGCAATTCTTTACGATACTTGCTCGATTGCGCCGCTCTCGTCAACTGCGCGCGACTGACGCTCGCGCGCATCGGTTCGCTCCCGTCCTCTTTCGCGTGTAAATGCATTCGCCCGCTCGTCGCGCTCACTTCAAACCACAAAGGATAATCCTCCGTCGCGCCGCCCGTTCGCCGCGCCGAGGGCGAAATCGTCAGACGCGTCTCGATCTCCGAACGCTGCGTCGATCCCTCCACCGCGCGCGTCTCCGGCCCACGCCTCGTCGTCGGTTCTAGTTGATCCTGCGTTCCGTAAGCCTGCACGTTCAAACCGACGCGCGAATCGTCCCCATCCAACGCCTCGCGACACACGTCGAGTTGACTCCCCAATCGCGTCCATCGATCCTCGTCGTAGGCGCATGCGCCGCCCCTGGCGCACATAAAGTACACATTCACCCCACCATCGTTCCCTCGACGATGCGCGCGATCCTCCGCCTGTTCCAACAGCGACGCGTCGTCGGGAAGTTCGGCGAAGACGACGACGGAGGCGGTGGAGAAATCCAACCCCGTGCCCGCGGCTTTGACGGAGAGCAACGCCACGCGCACGCCGACGACGCCTCGATCGTCGAGCGCCGCGCCCTCTCGAAATTGATCCACAAACAGTTTCCGTTCGTCCGAAGGCGTGGAACCATCGATTCGAACGTACGATCCTCGTCGCTGGTTTCGGAGTTTCACGCACACGTCGCGCTCGAGGGCGTCCAAGACAGCCTGATGATGCGCGAAGATGAGCAATTGCATCGAGTCGTCTTTGAGCGCGCCGCTCTCCAACCACTCAATGATTGGGGTGATCTTGAGCATACCCACGAGTTGAGCCACGCTCACGCGTTTTCCACGCTCGAGTTGACCGACTTTTTGATTCAACACGTACTCGACGTCGCCGTTCTCTTCATCCTCTTCTAAAATGTTTCCGTCGGCGTCTTCGGCGTCTTCGGCGTCTCCGTACTCTAAATCGTCGCGCGGCGCGCGCGCAACTTTGGCAATCTTTGCCCAAATTTTCGCCCCTCCCACGCGCTCGATGGCGGCCGTGATGTCCACCGGAATCAACTGTCGACGCTTCGGCGGTAAATCACCCATGACGTCGCGCTTCAATCGTCGAATCATCGTCGTGTGCGTGAGCAGCGCGCGAAGTTCAAACAATCTCGATCCACTCGACACGTCCACTCGACCGCGTTCATCGCGTTGCGCGCCGCAGTATTGCTCGGCAAAGTCCCACTTATCGCGTCCGAGCATCCCCGGTCGCAACGCGTCCACTTGATAGTACATGTCAAAGGGTTTCGTGAGCGACGGCGTCCCCGTGGTGAGCACGGCGTATTCGGCGCGTCGAATCAATCGCCACGCCGCCGTCGTCATCTTGGTTTCCTCTTTCCCGTGACTCTTACTCACGTGCATCGTGTGACTCTCGTCTGCGATGACGCATCCCCACTTGACGTCGAGAAATTCATCCAATAACGGCGCCAACATGTGATACGACGTGACGACGACGCGTCTCTCGCGCGGCGTCGTCCGTTTCGACTTTGACTCGAGCCGCGTCTCCTCGGCGAGCGTCTCCAATAAAAATTTATCGTGCGAACCGAAAATCACCCGCACTTGTCGAGGCGTGAGATCCACCAACCACCGCTCGAGCTCATCCGCCCACACGAATCGCATCGACGCCGGCACGACGCACAACAGAGGCCCCGCGTCTCGATAGGCGTCCGCCGCGGCGATGGCTTGCAGCGTCTTCCCGACGCCCATCTGATCCGCGATCAACGCGCGTCCTCGCCGCTCGAGCACGAATTTCACCCCTCGCACCTGAAACGGGTACAAAGCCTCGCGAATGTTCGCGCCGATCGTCGCGTATCGCGCCTCGACGTCCTCCTCCGTCGTCTCTCCGTCGTCGCCGTCGCCGCCGCCGCGTCTCGCGCGAAATCCCGGCGCGCAACTCAAATGTTCAATCGTCGTCACCGGCGGTACCCCACGCTTATGACTTCGACTCGATCCGACGCCTCGCACCGTCTCGAACGCATCCATTGCGCACAGGGCGACGTAGACATCCTTTAATCGCGAGAGAGGCACGTCCCAACACGCCCCCGCTTCGTCCTCCGTCGGCGTCGCGCACCACTTTGAGAATTCAAATCCCGGCACGGTGGCCAACTTCCCGGCGAATCCCGCGCGCAGACGCTCGTACGAGCACGACAACCGCGCCGTGGTGTCGGAGACGATGTCGATCCAGACGTGCGGACGCGCGCGCGGTGGTTTCGACGGGTGATTCATCGTCGTCACATTCGCGTTCGTCGTCGCGTTCGTCGTCGTCGTCGCGGCATCGCTGGACGAGCGACGCGCGGCGACGACGGCGTCGACGTCGATCGAGGCGAACGCGTCCTCGTCCTCGTCGTCGAAGGCGAGCGACATACCGCCGCGACGCGTCCGCGCGCGACGCGAGGACGACGATGAGGATGCGTTTGAAATCGTGAGGCGTCTCGGCGACGGCGCCGCCGAATGCGGGCACCCCCTCGCGCGATGACGATTTCTCGTCCGATGAGGCGTGGGATGTGATGATACGTGATGATACAGCGTTACAAAGCTAACGTTTGAAACGAGACGCGAGCGCGAACGCGCCGGCGCCGCGTTCGTCGGCGGGTGGAAGGGCGAGAATGCGGTCGACGACGCGTCTCGCGCGCGAAGAGACGTCGGCGGCCTCGGCCGCGGTGCATTCGTCGCGCCATTCGGAGGCGATGGCGGTGAGATCGCGCGTTTCTGGACGTGGACACACGTCTCGAACGTCTTCGTAATCGATCAAGGCGAAACTAGCGTCGGATTCGTCTGGGGTTTCTCGAGGAAGGGGTCGTCGACAGACGGGACACGTCATGGAGACGCGCAACCACCGCACGTGACACTCCTCGCAAAACGCGTGTCCGCAATCGACGACGACTTGGAGTTTATTATCCATGCATATCGAACACTCCGAGAGTTCCTCCGACGCGTTCGCGGTCGCGGCCGAGGAGGAGGCACCGGCGTCGGACGCTCGGCGTTCGGCGTCGAAATCCACCACCAACTGTTGAATCGCCGGTTTTAAATGACTGTAGAATTGTTCGAACGTCGCTCGACGCACGACGTGCACCATCTCGAATCCATCGTCGGAATCATCGTCGGAGTCACATCCGTCGCCGTCGTCTCGCGAGCGAGCCGCCGTCGCGCCGTCGTCGCGTCTGATCTCGCCGTCTTCCTCTTCGTCGTCGTCGTCTCGCGAGCGCGCGTCCTCCGCCGCCACGTACCCATACGCCGCTCGTCTCCATCCCCCCGACCGTCGACCCCTCGCGCTCGACGTCGACGTCGTCGACACCACCTCGAAATCGATCCCACACTCCGCGCCGAGCGCGCGCGCCCACGCGGGCGCCCAACTCGTCAACGCGCTCGCGGCGTCGGCGTACCGAAGCGACACGCGCCACCGCGTCCCGGGTCTCGGCGCGAGTCCGCACGACTCCGCGAGCGTCGCGAGCGCGGCGTTGACGTTGCCGAGGTCGGCGAGCGCGCGCTCGACGGAATCGATCGGACGTCGCGGACGCGCCGAGGCGACGAGACGACGGGAGGCGCGACGAAGACGACGCTCGAGCACGTCGAATTCACCGGCGATTCGCGCGCCGTAGCGGTCGTACACGGCGCGCGCGACGACGAAACCGTAGACGACGAAGACTGGGTTGATGGACATGGTCGCTCGGAGCGCGCGCGCGATGCGCGATGCGCGGTGCGGTGTGGGAACGAACCGAGGCGAACGCGAACACTTCAGAAAATGGCGCGCGCGTGTTCCGCCGCGCTCGCGCGCGCGGACGTCCGTCGCGTCGGCGATGCGACGAAGACGCGCGATTCGAGACGTGTGGTGGCGACGCGCGCGACCAGCGGCGGCGACGCGTCGTCGTCGTCGTCCTCGAGTGGGTGTTGGGAAGAGCTCGAACAGATTTATCTGTGCGTCTTTGATTTGGACGACCCGGAGCGCGAGGCCATCTACACGACGTCTAGACGCGACGGTGATCACGCGGTGAACGCGTTCGTGTGTTTCGAGACGCTTGAGGACGCGCTTCGAGCGGCGATGGCGATCAGCGAGGTGGCGCGGGACATGCCCGCGGTGGATTCGGCGCCGCCGGCGGCGTTGACGCTGCTCTCGATGAGCGCCGGGTACGACGTCGAGTTCGTCCCTCGAGGCGCCCCGTTCGAGGTCCCGTCCACCATCATCGACGAGACGACCACCATCGGACGGGACGATTTAGCGGTGAGCGCGGACGATTTGGCGGCGTATTTATCCGGAGGAGGACGCGCTTCGAGCGCCGACGACGAATCGGTCGAAGACGACGAGAAATCTCTTCGTTCCGCGCGCGCGGAGGCGGCGATGGCGATGCGGAACGCGCTTCGAGCGCCGGTGAGACGGGTCCGCGACGCGACGGCGAGCAGCGCGCGCGCTCCCGTCGCCGGCGCCAGGACGTACATCTTTGGCGCCAAGTCCGCCGTTGCCGCCATCCTCGCCGCCGCGCGCGCGAAATCCGTGGGCGAGGACCGAGGGGCGTAGTCGCACGCGTGTAATAATAGTTTCGTTCGTTCGTTTGCATGCGTCGCGCGCGCGTCGATCGTCTCGAGTCTCGTGCTCGTAAATAATCTATCACTCTTCGGCCCGACCGAAGAACGCGACGCGCCACCGTCCCTCGGGCTCGCGCGAGACGCGCGCGGAGACGCTCGCGCGCGTATCGTTCACCATGCGTCGTCATCGCGCGCGCGCGTCCTCTCTCGCGCGCGTCCCGACGTCGATCGCGTTGGGGCTCATCTTGGCGACCGTCTGCGCGATCGTCTCTCAGCCGACGCTCGTCCGCGCGCGTCTCCTTCCGCGTCGCGAAGTCGATGTCAACGATGCTGCATCTGCCGCTCCCGGCGCCGCCGCCGACGCGCGCGAGACGGACGTGCGACCGCTGACGTCGTCGGGTGTTGCGGCACTGGCGCGCGCCGTCGTCGGCGAACCGGGACGCGAGACCGCCGCGGAGGCGCTCCTGGTGGAATTCTTCATGCCGTGGTGCGGGCACTGTCAACACTTCAAACCCGAGTACGCGGCGGCGGCGGCCGCGGTGGCGTCGAGGGTGGCGACGTACGCGGTGGATTGCACCAAGGAGGGAAAGCTGTGCGCGTCATTCGGCGCCAAATCGTTTCCGACGGTGATGCTCGGACTTCCGAGCGCGTTCGCGGCGCGAGACATGGATAAATTAAAGACGTTTAAGAGTAAGCGGTACATCGCGGGAGAGGTGGTAAAGTGGGTGGACGAGGAGTTAGGATCGTCGTTCGCGAAGACCGGCGCGGGGGCTCGCGCGGTCGACGCCGAGCGAAGAGACGACGAGAAGAGACTCATCTCTCGCGGTCGACGCGAACAAGCGCCCGAGTCGGAGAACGATGTTGTCACTAGTATTGTGCAATCCGCCAATGTCGCGGATTTAGAGCGCGCGACGGTCGAGATGTACGCGCAGATGACGTCTGAGGCGGTGTTCGTGTCGTCGCCCAACGCTCGCCGCGCCTTCGTTGCGTTTTTACGTCTGATGAGCGAGACACATCCGCTCGAGACGTGTTATCGAGGGTTGACGAATGTGCTCCACAGAATGGACGATATCTGGCCTCTGGATGGTAAGAATACCACGGGTGAGATTCGCGCGTCGCTCACGCTGGGCATTCGCGTGTGCGGCGCGTCTCGAGGCGTAGACGTCACCATCGTTCCGCGGTGGGTGGATTGCGCGGCGAGCGTGGAGGGATTACGCGGGTACACGTGCGGTGTGTGGATGCTTTTGCACGCCATGTCGGTGCGCGTGCCCGCGTCTCAACTGTCGAACGAAGACTTCATCAACGCAGTGCGAGGATGGGTCGAGTATTTTTTTCCGTGCGCCGAGTGTCGCCAACACTTTTTAGGAATGATTGACGGCGAGGAGAATGGTTTCAAAGAGTACGAAACGAGAGCAGACGGCTCGGCGATGTGGTTGTGGCGCGCGCACAACGTCGTTAACGCGCGTCTCGCCGAAGAAGAAACAGCGCCGACGGGGAGCGTGCAGACGGGGAGCGTGTTGGCGAAACACGATCCTAAGCATCCGAAGATTCAGTTCCCGTCGCGCTCGACGTGTCCGTTGTGTTACGAGAGCGCGGGTGTCGGCGAAGATTCATGGGATGAATCGCACGTCTCGCAGTTCTTGACGACGCATTATCTCGGCGAAGGCGAACGTCGCGCACTCGATTTGACCGCGGCGACGAAAAACGCCGAGTTTCTCATGCCCTTCGCCGACGCATCGAGCAGTCGGTTCGAGGCTCTGTCGCACCTGCGCAAGGCTTTGAATTCCGGTGAAGAGTCGCTCTCTGTGTACGACGTGTTTTGGATGAGCACGCGATTTTTCATCATGTTTTCATTGATTCTCTTCATGGCGGTGAAATCGGGCGCCATGAGTCTGTTTCGAGAGAATCCGCACCGTCGCCCCAAACCCACGCGTTCGCCGAGAGCCGTGATCCACCACGCGTTCAACCCCAAGAACGCGTGAGCGCGACGCGCCTCGTCTGTACCATTAAGAAGGAAGACCTGTGGACGCCGAGTAGGCTGCATTTATTTTCTGGTCCGTCTCTCGCGCGATTGTAAATGTCAAATTGCTTTGCCAATGTTTGAACGTCTACTAGAATTACAACACACCGCGACCGCGTTTCATCTCGCTCTGAAAATCTGCCGACACCACGTCGATCGATTTACACGCCTCCGCGATGACTGTCGGCTTATTCATCTCGACGACGTTTCCGCACATCACCATCTCCTCCAGTATGCAATACACCTTGTCCAGATGCATCATGATGTCCAACTCGCACACGTTTCCAAAGTGTTTATCCAGCGTCTCCACCACCGCGTGTATGAATTCCAACATACCCAATTCGTTCTCCTCTCCCACGGCGCCGACGACAAAGAAGAGCGACGCGTACCGCCTGTACATCACCTTGTACTCGCGATGCTCCACGAACGAGCACTCGTTCGCGCCTCTCGAGAGACACCGACGAACGATCTCCCCCTCAAGCTGTCGTCGCTCGCGCGCGTCGAGGTGCGAGTCGAAATACTGCGCTAATCGCGTCTGTCCCTGTTTGTTCACCATCAACAGAAATCTAATCATTCGATGCATTCGTCAGTCGCGCGTCGTCGTCTCGCCGTCTCGCGTCGCGCGCGCGCCGTCATCGCACGCGTGCGTCAGTTCTCTCGCCTCTCCCCGCGCGACGCACCTGATGGTCATGACGCCGTTCGCCACGACGCGTCCCCGCGCGCGCCAGAGTGCCGGGTCGCGTCAGTCGGGAGCACGATGTCGGCGGACGTCGCCAGCGCGCGTGACCGATCGGCGTCCGCGGAAACGACGACGACGACGACGACGATGGCAACGTCCTCGTTCGCCTCGAGCGAGCGCACCGCCGTGCGCGTGCACGTGTACGACCTCAACGACGGGTACAACGACTACGCCTATCACCTCGGGCTCGGCATCCATCACTCCGCGGTCGAGGTGTACGGCCGAGAGTACGCGTTCGGGTACCACGACGAGGCGACGGTGACGGGCGTGTTTGACATTCGTCCGCGGAGCGCGCCGCCGCCGGCCAAGTTTCGAGAGACGATCGAGTTCGGGGAGATCGCGTCGTCGAGGGACGAGGTGGAGGAAAAGTTGAGCGCGCTGCGGAAAAAGTTTACGGGACCGTCGTATGATTTATTAAAGAGGAATTGCAACACGTTTACCGAGGAATTCGTCAAGGCGCTGACGGGGAGAGAGGTACCGGGGTACGTGAATCGATTGGCGACGCTCGGGTCGGTGGCGCACGATTTCGCGCCGTGTCTGTTGCCGAGAAGCGTGGTGGGAGACGTGCGGACGCTTCCGGCGTCGCAGGCGGAGAACGGGGACGGAGAGAGCGCACAGGAGGATGAGGGATCCGGTTCGGACGATGCGGAGCAGGTGCAGTTGTTGGCGGTTCCGGTGGAGGAGATGAAGTGATGTGAATTGAATACACTCGCGGCGTTGTAATAGTGCTACACTCGCGACGTTAGGATTTCGCGCACGCGTCCTCGACCCCCTCGGCATCGACGACGTCGGCGTCAGCGGTGGCGGGGTCTACGGTATCACCGACGACTTCTTCGCCGTCATCGTCGTCGTCGTCGTCGTTGAACGCATCGAACGTCGTCTTTGGAAGATACGTCATCTCGCTCACCGCGCAGTCGTACGTCATGTTGGCTTCGAACGCGAAGGCGTGCATCATGAGCCCCATGACGTTCGTTACCGCCTTACTGACGCACTTCCCAGCCTCGTCGTAATCTATCTTCGTCTTAAACTTGAGATCGACTGACTCGACGTCTTTCTCCGTGACGATGCTAAACTCGTCGAGGACCACGCAATAGGTGGCGCCAGTCCCGCGCGAAGCCTTGCCGATGGCGTCGTTCAAGCGTTCGATCATGTATCCAAAACGTCTCTTCAAAGTCGCATCGTCTGTACCTCTCGCGAGCGAGCCTATGCCGAAGCGAACCTGCATACTTTGATCCAAACCGTTCAATCGCTTGAAAAACTCTTGCACCGAGTTTACGATGGTGCGAACGCCATTCGGTCGACCCGTCGCGACTTGTAACCTCGCCGTCAAGTTGTGGGGACGTTCGGGAGCGCGCGCTAAACCCATTTGCCAAAGCAACGAGTGATAGTTGCAAAATTTGTTCGTCTTGTGCTTGCTTTGCTGTTCGTCCGCGTTGGACATCAGTTTGATGCGTGAGCGCGAGTGCCGTGCGCGCGCGAGCGCCGCTCGCATGGCAGCTCGCTTCGTGTGGTGCGTTCTTCGCAGCGAGCGCGGGAAGGCACCGCCGAGAGGGACGAACGGTTTCTCCTTTGCACCGCCTCTCGGAGCGTCGTACACATCCTTTGCGCGAATGTCCGGCTTGATGGGGAAAATGTGCGCCTCGGTCGTGAACATGTACGGATACGGGCCGCCGTCGACTATGTTTTCTCGGTCCAATGCGGCGTCAAAGAGCAAGTACAGATACTTGAGCGTCTCCGCTAAGAAGAAACTTTCCATCTTATCGTCCAGTTCCTGCGTGGAAACGTCACCCATGTGTGCGTAGCCACATTTCGTCTTCAATAAGCGCAGACTGGCGATGAAGTCGCGCCCGCATGAAATGTACGTCACGTCTCCAGTCGCCTTGTATAACAGGTAAGTGCTCTCGATGAGCTCCGGACGTAAGGGATACGGTTTTTGTCCAGGGATCGCCGCGCCGGTGCGAACGTCGAAGCCTTCTGGAGTGAAACCGTAATGCTTCCACACTTGGAAAAACGCGTCGTGTGTCGTCGCCGCCGTTTCGATGTCTCCGTACATGGCTTGCAAACCGGGCCAAAACGAGACCAACGAATCGTAGCGAGAGCTGATGATTTGACCTGTCATCATGCCCGCCTCGACGTACCACGGGGCTATTCGCACGTGCGCTTCCACGGCGGTGTATGCTTCTTCAAAAATTTCCAAGTGTCGCTCGCTTCCGAAGAGCATGTATGATTTGAGCAAATATTCATAAAACGAATCCACGCCAGCGCCGACGCTGCTCTCGGCCTGCGTCCACTCCCCAGTCTGGACGTTTATGTGCGTACCGACTAAATTTAATTCGCTTCTTCGGCTCCACAATCCTTCGAGAGCCTTCTCCGCCGCGCGTCGGAACCTTTGATCCCCCGTCAAATCGCTCAACATGCCAAACTCTAATATCATCGTTCCTCCCGCCGCCGTGCTCGAGATCGGCGTTTCATCCGGGATCACACCGCGAAGCAGATTGATGGCGCCGTATGGCACTCCCGTGGGCGTGTCGAACGCGGGTAAAAACGCCTCTCCTAAATCTAACGCCAACTCCAACAGTTCGCCCTCGTACCAGTCGATGGCGAACCCCGTCTTCGGATCGCTCGCCAACAGATGTGCGCTCAGCAACCCACCTAAAATCCGAATGTTTGTCTCGAACACGCTCACGTGCGCGTCTACATCCACGCGCACGTGATCGATGACTAATCGCACGCCTCGCTCGAACATCGTCTTGTTTCCCAGCACCGCGACGGTGTCCAACGCGTCCACGAGCGTGAGTCCCATCCCCTGTCCCTCGCCCCCGTTCGCCATCGTGTTCTGACTCTCGCACGACATGGGTTTAATCTCGTCCGCCGGGAACGCGCGGTCGAGGTAAATCTCCATCGTCTCCTCGAACATGTCGCGCACTTCGTCCCTGAGCTCGCGGATTTCTTGTCGAGAGAGACTCGCGGGCGTGGCGCCGACGACGCCGCGCGCGACGGCGACGAACGCGAAAATGACGGCGAACGCGCTCGCCGACGTCATCATGCGGACGCCGGCGCGTCGCGCGCGCATGGCGACAAGCGACGGCCGCGAAGTAAAGTTTCCCTATGGGCCGAGCGCTCTTGGATGGAGCGTTCAGGACGCGTCGAGCAGAATGCGCGCTCGCCGTCGATATAAAGCGCAAAGGAGCGACAAAGAGCTGTGTATGAGACTAATGTGAGTGTTTACGTTACATCCACGATTTGACGGAATCTTTCGCGAAGTATGCGTCGATCAAGTCGTCGGTTCGGTCTCGTTTATCCGCGCCGCTGCGCTTTTGCTTCTTTTGAGACTCGGAGCGTTCAGCCTCGCGACGCTCTTGTTTGCGATCGCGCATCTGGGCTTCGGCGGCGCGTTGACGAATCTTCGAGGCTGGGTTCGATTCGTCCGGGTTCGAGCGCTGCTTTTGGGGTTTCTTCGAAGGTTTACCCTGGTCGGCGTCTCGCTTTTGCGTCTTGGCGGATTTGTCGGCGCCGTCTTCGCCGCGCGCGCGCTTCTGCGAGGGTCCATCCGATTTTTGCGCACCCTTCTGTTTTTCCTTCTTCTCTTTGGCGGCGACGCGTTTGGCGGCTTGTTCCGCACCTCGAGGCTTTTCTTCATCCTTGGATTGCTTCTTGTGTCGCTCGTCTCGATGCTTTGCCTTGAGTTCGAGTTTACGAACCGCTCGCGCGTCTTCGATGGAAAACTCGACGATCGGTCGTCTCGCTCTCGAGAACGCCTCTGGATTATTGTTCAACGCGCGCAACGCCGTGAGGGCGTGCTCGTGCTCGGTAAACTCGACGAAACCCATGCCCTTACTCTTCGGCTTGCCGTTTTCGTCCATCCTATCCTTATCGTACAGAAGCTTGGCGTGTAAAACTTTCGGCTCGGCTTGCGTCGCGCGTTGCTTGACGGCGTCGATGAACATTCGCTTTAACGTCTTTGAATCAATCTCCGGTGGAATGTTCCGCACGGACAATCGCGTTCGAGAGACGAAATAGTTTGGATTCTTCAACTTGATTTGTCGCTCTTCGTTGGATCGTCGCCGCTTCTCGATGTCGCTCTTGCTCACTCCATCCGCTGCCGCCGACGCCTCGTGGATGTCACCCTCTTGCGCTAAGTAAATGTTTCTGTTATCTCGATGCTTGTTCGCGTTGCGATACTTCGAACCTTGACGAGCCATCATGTCCGCCGCCTCGGCTTTCGACAACGCGAGCGCAGCTGTCACCGGTCGTCCCGCGACGAAAATCCCTGCGCTCTCGCTCTTACTCGCCTCGACCGCCGCGTTCGCAGAATCCGGATTCGTGAAGTCAACGAACGCGTTTCCGGTGTGCTTACCGGTGACTTTATCCTTGACGACTCTGCAACTCTTCACTTTGCCGTACTTCATCATCTTTTCCTTGAGTTGCTGCCACGTCGCCTCGAGAGGCAGGTTGCGAACGAAGACGCACGCGTTCTCCTGAACATCGTTCGATGCGGCGTCGACACCCTTACGACCTTGCCAAGCGGGTTCGCCTCGGTTATCGCGCTTCGGTTTCGCGTCCTCGTTCGTCTTCTTCGCGTCCACGGGTTTACGATTCGTCTTCGGTGCGGGTTCGGCGTCCGCCATCACCTTGCCGAGCATGCGAGACATCAAACTCTTTTCCCGCGCGTCCTCGTCCTCGCTCTCACCGTCGTCGCTCGATGAAGACCCAGACTCATCGTCATCGCTTCCATCGTCCCGATCGCTCGCATCGTCGTCGTCGTCGTCGTCGTCGTCTTTTCCCTCGTCGCCGGTGTCCGTCTTCGCCGGCGCGTTTTGTTCCTCTTGATACTTTGACTTTGACAACGCGATGTCCACGGCCACCTGTCGACCGGAGATGCTCACGCCGTTACATTCACTCACCGCCCTGTCGGCGTCTGCCTTGCACGTGTACGTGACGAACGCGAAACCTTTCGGTTTATTGTGGAAATCCGTCGGAACGTTAATGTCCCACACGAAACCGGCGGCGCTCAGCGCCTCTCGAATCGCCGCCTTGGTCGCCTTGAAGGATAAGTTTCGCACGATGACGCGCCACTGTTTCGGCTTTGACCCCTCACCCGCGAGCATGCGCGCCCACACCTTCTCCTCGGGCTCGTCGTTCTCGCCGTCCGCGCCGTCGTCATCCGTCGATTTCCCCTTTCGTCGGCGGCGGCTTTTGGATTTCGGCGCCTTGCCGTGCAGCGCCTCCACCGCCTTACGCGCCGCATCCTCGTCCTTGTACACCGCCAACAGCGCGCCGCGCTTACAACCATCCTCACGAATCTTCGCCACTTTCATCACGTCTTCCGGACACGGTTCGGTGATGGATTCCACCGTTCCCGCCTCTCGCGCCAACGCCTTGGCGGCGTCGGCGTCGACGCCTTCGATTTCGCCCCCAAGTTTCAATCCCCCGATCACCACCGTGCGCTCCGCCGCGCCGTGTGCGAGCGCCCCACCGCCCGCGCTCTTCTTCGCGCGATTCGCGCTCTTCCTCGTCCCCTCCTCCGTCCGTTTCCGTCGTCTCTCCTCTTCGTCTCTCTTCTCCTCCTCTCGCCGCGGCGCGTCCTCGCCGTCCGCCTTCGGCGTCTTGTTCGATCGCTCCACCGGCGCTTTCCGCTTCGCCATCACCACCGCCACCTTCCTCGACCCGATCTCAATCTTCCCAGACATCCCACACGCGTCCTTCGCGTCCTCCGCGATGGCAAACTTGACGTATCCAAAGCCTCGATGCGTCGTCGATCCCTTTTCGCGCACCACCCAGCACTCCTTCACGGGACCGAATCGATCGCTAAACGCCATCTCCAACGTCTCGTCGTCGCAATCGTAGGGTAAATTTCGGACGAAACACATGACGTTCTCGCGCTCCGCGCGCGCGTCCGCGCCGTCGGCGCCCACGTCGGCGTCATCGAGCGCCATGCGCGTTCGATAACGACCGGCGGCGGCGGTCTCTCGTTCGAGCAATCAAATCGCGCGCACACCGTCCAACGTCGGCGCGCGCACCCGCGCGGTCGTCGCGCGAGACGACGACGATCGAGTCGCGTCGCGCGACGCTCGCCCGTCGTCCGCGCGGTCGTCGCGCGCGTCGCGAAATCGCATTCACAAGTCGCCCGCGTCTCGTTCTCTTCTCTCTCGAGCGTCTGGTCCATGTTCACGAATCAGGACTCTCCGTCGAGTCCCTCGTTTCGAGTCGAGCCCGCCCGTTCGGTCGTCACTCGACGACCGACGATCGTTCGATGAGCGCGACGGTGACGACGCGCACGCGCGCGATTCGTCTGTATAGGTGCGTCGAACGAAAGAATGAGACGCGGTCCCGCGTTGTCGCGCGTTTCATGACGATGCGTCGACGCGACGCGCGCGATGAGTGGCGCGACCGTGTGAGATACCCTAGAGCGATCGCGATGCGCTCGACGACGACCGACCGACCGACCGACCGACTGACGACGATGATCACGACGGGATGGGAACCAGGCACACGCTTCGCACGGTGTTGTCGTGGTGCGTCGATCGAAACATCTTTTACGATGAACGGGATCGCGTGCGCGCGGCGTTTGAATCCAACGCGGGGCTGAGAGACGTCGGGGCGATCGAGCGAGCGGTGGCGGAGGGCGAAAAGACGCTCGAGTCGTTCGCGCATCCGGACCCGTACATCATTCCGACCATGTACGGTGGGTCCAAGTACGCGAGAAATCCAGAGGTTCCGACGGGGGTGGGAATGGTGTTCGATTTCGGACGCGAACCGTACGCCAAATAGATAGAAGACGCTTTGTAACATGTACACGTAGCTCACGAAATACAGAGACGGAAGACGGCGCCGACGCGCGAGTCGCCTTGAATGAATGAATGAATGAATGAATGGCTAATGCATTGATCGCTACACGGACTATGCGCGTGACGTCACCGGACGCCGGCGTATCGCGAAAACTCGGTCGAACGCCAATCGAGCTGGCGAGACCGACCGAGCGCGCGCGCCTGGTCGCGTCTCGGTCCGAAAACTTTAATCTGTCGCACGTGCGTGTCGCGCCCGTTCTGATGATTCGCTAAGATGGCCACCTGGATGAAATACGCGCGAATGCACGACGAGTCGTCGGCGTCGCCCAGCGGCACGCGCACCCACCCGTTTGGACGTTCGAGCTCGACGCACCGCACCTCGCGGAGATCGTGACACGACGTCCCCGCGCGCACCGATACCAGACTCGGCGTGTAACTCTCATCCATCTTGTATTCGCACCAGAGCGCGATCTCCGACATCTCCGCCTTGTGTTGAAACTGTGCGCTGATCAAGTGCGGCTGCGCGCCGTCGCTCTGCCAAAACGTGCCCAAATCGTCGTCTCGCAACAGTTCCACCCCATTCCCAGGTTTCGCGCTCGCCACGCTCCACACCGCGAGATGCCCGATCTCTCGCTTCGCCCCGCGTCGTCCCGTCCCGTACGTCACCGCGAACTCATCGTCGTACTCCTCCTCCTCTTCGTCGTCCTCCGTCGTCTCCGTCACCCGCGGCGCCGCGCCGCGTCGTCCAGTCGTCCCGCCGCCTCGAACGCTCGCGCGTCCTCGCGGTCCCAAACGTCCAATTCGCGCCGTCTCGTCCTCATCGTCATCCACGTCGTCCTCACCGCCGCGATCGTCCATCGCGTCCGCGTCCGCGTCGCGTTCGTCCGCGCCTCGTCCGCCGATGTCCTCGTCCTCGTCGACGTCGTCGTCGTCGTCTTCGTCATCATCTCGTCGTCCATCACCCCCCGCGTCGCGTCGTCGCCGCCGCCGTCGTCCTCGAACCACCACCGCACCACCCCTGTCGTCGTCGCCCCCTTCCCCTTCCGTCGTCGTCCTAACCGCGCGCGTCGTCACCACCATCATCGCGCGCGCCGCGTACGCCGCCGACTCCGCGTCCGCCTCCTCCCCATCGCTCACGAGCGTCATCGCGACTCGACGTCGAGCGTACGCCCGACGAACGCTCACGTCCCGTCACGTCAAGTCACGTCACGTCACGTCGCGTCGCGCGGTGACGACACGACGCCGATCGCGTCGACGGTTTCATCCACCCAACGGTCCGACTCCACTCGACGCGTTCATCGATCGATCGATGAAACCGTCGATGAAACCGTCGATCGATCGATGAAAGTCGATGAAACCGTCGATACATTCGATCGATCGATGAAACCGTCTCCGAACGCCCGAACGTCCGGGGCCGGGTGAATGAATGAATGAATGAATGAATGAATGAATGAATGACGACGTCGTGCGCGACCGGTGGACGTCGGACGGGTGGTGTGGACCGACGACGGACGGCGTGAGTGCGTGACGTGCGCGTGCGTGCGCGCGCGCGCGCGCGTTCGGTCGTTCGGTCGCGGAGACGGGGAGACGTGGGGCGTGGGGCGTGTAAGCGACGAGGTCGAGGTGAGAGATCGAGAGGCGGCTCTCGTTGATTGTGATTCAGTCGTATCGTTCACGCGCTCGGACGTGGACGTGGACGTGGACGTGGACGTTTCGTTCGTCGTGGGAGGAACGATGGAGCGCGGTGGGCGATCGGGACCGAGTCGACGCGTCGGGGTCGACGGCGCGCGAAGGGACGCGGCGGAGACGGAGGCGCGAGAGGTCGGAGGACCGTCGCGCGGCGGGTTCGCGACGGCGACGACGACGGCGACGACGGTGACTGCGAATGGGAATGGGGCGGTGCCGTTACACGTGGACGGTGTGAGCGCGAGCGTGATGGATTCGGCGATGCGTCTGCGAGCGGTGGACATCGTGAAGAGCGCCAAGACGCGTTGGTTGAAGAACACCGAGGTGTGCGACGCGTTGTTAAATTACGTGGCGTACGGATTCGAAACGAGCTCGGAGGCGCCGGTAAAACCGAGAGCTGGGACGTTGTATCTGATTAATCGACGCGTGGTGCGGTTTTTTAGAAAGGATGGGCTCAATTGGCAAAAGAAAAAGGATGGAAAGACGGTGCGAGAGACGCACGAAAAGTTAAAGGTTGGGACGGTGGAGCTCTTGAATTGCTATTACACCCACTGCGAAGACGATCCGAGGTTTCAGCGACGGTGTTATTGGTTGTTGAACATGGACGAAGGGGCGGTGTTGGTGCATTATCTTCGAGTGAAGCATCATCCGGCGCGCGCGTTGGCAGCCGGGAGCGCGGCGTACGCGGCGTACGCGGCGGCGATCAATCGTAAATCCAAGGGCGGCGTCGTCAAGGTAGGCGGCGCCAAGCGAACGACGGCGGCTGGCTCGTCCAGGGCTGAGAGATCGGGTCGCAATCAGCGGTTGACGGCGTCAATTCACGACGGCGAGTACACCGCGGTGACGACGCGTAAAAACGTGGATGAAATGTTACAACGCGACGACGACGATTTGGCGCAGATTTTCCAAGAGACGGGTCTGGACGAGGGCGACGGCGTGTGGTCCTCCATGTTCGATCCGGAATCTGGCGCCTATGCCGACGGTCCGACGACGTCTCTCTCGCAACTGATGCGCGAGTTCAGCACTTTCGACGAACACGTCGACGACGCGTACTCGGACCGTCGTCATCTGTCGTCGTACGAGGATCGCGATTCTCCGCCGATCGACGACGGTCCCGTTTTGTCGTTGGAGGAGTTTGAGCGACGCATCGAACGCATTCGCGAGCAGTGGCAGGGTAGCCTGAGCATGGACAAGGATTCCCAATCCATCAAGATCATCGATAGTCAGATGCGATCGCTCCAAGAGGATGTCGACCGCGCCGTCGACGCGTCTCGGCGCCGAGGGGCGACGAACACGCCGAGCGGCGAACCGAGCGGAAGCACGGAACCCGCCGCGTCGGATGAGCACAGTGGACAGGGCGCGAGCGGTGGTGTGAACGGCGCGCATACCGACGTCGGCGTCATAGAACGACCGCGTACGCAAATTTTTAGACAAATTCCCGCCACGCCGTCGGGCGTGCACATTTTGTGGAGCATCGTCGATTTCACGCCGTCGTGGGACGACGTCACGGGCGGCGCAAAGGTCATCATCACCGGCAATCCTTTGGTCGAGTTCGATCAAGAGATCGATATGTGTTGCGTATTCGGTACTAAATCGGTGCGTGTCGAGAAGCTCGCGCCGAATGTTTTAAAGTGCGAGGTTCCTCCGCACCCGCCGGGTCGCGTCTCCATGTTTCTGGCCATGGACAACGGCAACGGGCATCCCGTCAGCGAAATGTGTTCGTTCGAGTACGTTGATTCAGCCGTCGCGCGATCGCAAAAGAACCAGCCCACGTCTAAACTGGTCGATCCAAGCGCACAGATGTCCGATCGTGACTTTCAAATGCGCTTGGTGCAACTCTTGACGACGATTGGATCCGACTCGAGCGAGACGTCGAATGAAAAAAGCGGCGAAGGCACCGCGGGGTCACAACTGATGAATCTATACGAATCAGTCTCTCGATCGACCATGCATGTGAATGCCCTGAGCGCGCTTCGCGCCGCTGAACGATTACAGATAGATCCGTACAACATGGATGACGTCAACGACGAAGACTTGATGGTTTTACTCAACGGAATGATTCAGGCTCGATTGAAATCAGTCATCGTTCACGAAAACCGACGCACGAAGGCTCGTCTCGCCGTTCCGTCGGCGGCGACCGTGGTCAATGAATTAGAAGAAGTCGCGAAAGTGGCCGACGTAGAGGACGGTGTCGTTGAGGAGGTGGTCGAGAGAACGCAAGAAACTCACAAGACGTTGATGAAACTCGCGCTCGCACCGAGCGCGTACAATAGGAAGGATCGACAAGGACTCACGCTGTTTCACTGCTGCGCCGCCCTCGGTATCGAATGGGCCGTTCGAGCGATGTGTACGACGGGTATTGATTTGAATCATGCCGACAAGCACAAGCGCACCGCGCTGCACTGGGCGGTCGCTCGAGGGCACGAGATGGTGGTGGCGACCCTTCTAAACTACGGCGCCAAGTCTCGCGCCGTCGCGATGTGGAATGGTCAAATGTTCGCACCCGCCGAACTCGCGATTCACTGCGGATACGAAGGTATCGCTGCGTACATCAGCGAAGCCAACCTCACGAGCGCTCTGGATAGCATTAATCTCCGCACCAATCGTGCCTCTCACGCTCCGAGCGTGTCTCCGACGACGCAGTTCAGACGAACCATGTTACCCAGCGACTCTGAAAACTCCGACGGTGAGGGGGCTTCGTTCTCAAAGCCGCGTCATCGTAAAAAGGCGATGAAATCGATCTTATCGTCCAAATCGCGCTCCAAAGAATTACGAGTCGAGGGTAGCGACGATTCCGAAACCGAAGCTGCCACCATCGTCAAGCGCGCGGAGCACGCAAGAGAGAGTTTACTGACAACGCTCAGAGAACTGAACGTCAAGCCCGAATACGTCGACGCGCAACTTCACGCGAAATTGGGAAAGCGTCGCGTGCGTCGCATGAAGGAAGGCGAGATTCAAAATTTGATGAGTGAACTTCTCACACCCGTCGGTGAAGAACCCATCAACACGCAGAGGCTGACTCGCCGACCGGTGATGCGCGCCAGACGGCTTCCGAGAGGAAAGGCGGTGCAGGTTCAGTCCAAGCGCACTGAAGAGACGAAAGAAACGAGATCATCTGATGATGACGATGAGGAAGCGATTCATAAAAACTTTGTGCGAATCCAGAGTTCGTTGAAATCTTCGGAAGCCAGAGCGCAGTATTTGAGACTTCGCCGATCGACGCATCAATTACGGACAGAGCTGCGGGCGCTAGCGACCGCGAGCTTTTCAGATGACGAATAGAACAGCACCTTTGTTGTTTGTAGTAAATGTATACATACCGGTATGATGTTTGTCATTTCAATTTTATTAGCGACGACTACAGTACAAGACAATTTTTGTTTTTAGGCGGCGTGCGGGCACACCGTCGTGGACTGAGGGCTACGACAGTTCGGACAGGTTGCGTGCGTGTGCAACCACGTGGAACAGCACGAGATGTGAAAACTATGAGAACAATCAAGCGTCAAGACTTCTTCGCCTTGTTCGATATCCAGTAGACAAATGGAGCACACGTGTGAAGCTTTCGACGCGATGGAGCACCTCTGCTTTATGGCGTCTAGTGGTATTCGCGCGCCGCACTCGCGGAGAGCCTTGTCAACGTTGTCATACGCGATGATCATACGCGCTTCCTCCACGCGTAATATGCCAACCATATTTTTCACGAGCGCCTGCCGATCGTTTCCTCGCAGTTCGCTACCATAGAACAATCGCCACAGGAGAAGATTCATGTTATTCAACACGCGATTCATCTCGTTGTGGCATTCAGAGCGCAGCGTTTTGAATTCACTCAAGTATGTTTGCTTGTCTTTGATCGTCTGGAAAACGCGCGCGCGCAGTAAACGCGTGTATAACCTAAATTTACACCCCAAGAACTCCGCGTTCATGCGTTCAAGCGTCCAAATGTCACACCAATCGCGCTCCTTGTCTTTGACCACCATGGTGCGCGATAGAGCGGCAGACGGAAACGACATCCACAAAGAATTTTCTTCTCTCCACGTAGCGAGCGTCACGTCCACGGGAAGCATGAGTTCTCCTAGCTCTTCAAGCGACTCGGCGTCTCCTTCGTCCGTCTCTTCCGCCGCGTTGCCTCCACGCGCCACGGCGGATACGTTCCTCGCATTCAAACACATGCTCTCATCGTTCACCTCCATCAGTCGCGTTTCAAACGTGAGTTTGCGAAGCATGAACGCCCACATGTGTTCACTACGCATCGTATCCTTGACAAATTGGATGGCAAAATACGTTGCACCGAGTACGTTCGCGCTGCGACTCCACTGGGAGACGAGTTTACGTCTTTGCAGCACGCGCGCTATTTGAAGCCGCCTTCGACGATCCATCGGCTCGTCGTGTTCATCCGCTTCATCGATGTCTATCGGCACTAGCTCAAACGTATTTCGCGAAGAATCGGATTCTTCAAAAAAACCCTCTTCCGCGCGAACGAGTTGGCCAACGGTGCCTCTAATCACCCCAGTTTCTCCGTCGATACTCCCTGTACAATACGTCTCGTTATCAGAGAACGAGAGAGTCATCGCCCCCTCTCGACCGTCGTCGTCCAACATCAAATGACACAATTGCTCGTCGCCTTGGGCGGTGTGAGAGATCAGGAACGCCCCCGCCGCGGCGTCGAACCACAACACTTGAAACGCGTACGGCGACCCGTTCGATTCCTCCACCGGACCCGAACCCGGAATCGAGATCGTCCCTTCCCACACGCGTCCGGGCGTGCAGAAATGTTTCAAACACTTTGATGGATTCTTATGTACCTCCCTAAACGCGCGTCTCTTCTCGACATTCCCTAAAGTGACGAGCTCCATCCGAGAATAACCCAACGCAGCAGTGACGCCGCCCGAGTGCGACCCTTGCACGCGTCGCGCGTGCCTTTCCGCGTGCTCTCGGAGATCAAAACTCGCTCGTCGCGGTGGTAACGAAGTGCTCGCCTCCTCTTCGCCGTCGTCTCCGTCCGTCGCCGCGCTCTCGTCGTTCTCGAGTCCAAAGGTCAACAGCGGCCAGTCGGGCGCCAGTCTCGGTGAACGCTCATCCGCGAGCGCGTTAACGCCGTCCACGTACCCGTTACCTACGGGAAGACGCGCGTCGAGATCGCCATCGGCGAGCGCTCGCGCTGAGGTGCCGTCTCGTTCGACATCGCGCGCCCTGTACGCGCGAATGTCTTCGAGAAGTTTACGAAACGTGTCCCAACCGCTCGCCTTCGTCTCGCGGCGCACGAACGCCTCGACGTCGTCCACGTCCTGCTCGACGTCGTCCACGCCGGAATCTTCGTGTCCGGGAACGCCGCGCATCGCGAAGACGTCCGACGTCGACGCGAGACGCGGAGTCGGCGACTGAAGATGAGGGAGGCGAAGAGCTGGGCGTTGGTTAAAAGCAACAACGAAGAGGAGGTTTTACACAGCGCGTCTAAAGAATCTAAATAACCGACCGAGCCCGTGAGCGAATCGCGTTTGCTAAATGGTCTACTTTTTCGCCGCTGAGCACGCGTCCGCGAGCCAATCGAGCCCTTCGAACAAACCCTTGCCCTCCAACGCGGAGCACTTGAAGATGGCCCACGTGCGATTTTTTATGGAACTTAAACCGAGTTGTTCGGTGACTTCGGCGTCGGAGAGCGCGCCAGGAATGTCTTGTTTGTTCGCGAACACGAGCAAGATGGCGTCTTTCAACTCTTCCTCCTCTAAGAGGGCGTGGAACTCTTCTCTAGACGTGCCGACGCGCTCGACGTCCGAACTGTCGACGACGTAAATGATGGCTTGCGTGTTCGGATAATAACATCTCCAGTACGGTCTTATCGACGTCTGACCGCCGAGATCCCACACCTGAAACTTGACGTTCTTGTGCGTCACGGTCTCGACGTTGAACCCGATCGTAGGAATCGTGTTCACCACCGTGCCCACCTGCAGGCGATAGAGGATGGTCGTCTTCCCGGCGTTGTCCAAACCCAGGACCAAAATTCTCGCCTCTCTATCGCCAAAGTACGAGAACAGTTTGCTAAAAAACACCCCCATCTCAACACCTGCGTCGCGGGGCGCGAGTTCACGATGCGCGCGCGCACGTCAGTCTACGAACGGATGTCACCGTCAGCGGGGGGTCCGCCGGGCGTTTCGTTTAAAAAGGCGATTCTTCAGCTCAGGTCTCCAATGCTTTATCGACACCACGTAATGTTTACGATCAGGTCTCCAATGCAATGTTGTATCATCAACAGAATCGTTCGATCGAAAAAATAATGCCGCGACCGCGGCTTCTTTCGCCCGAGTGGTCGACGTCGAGACGATCCGTCGGCGCGGCGAAGAGTGTTTCCTCGGTTCTCCAAGGTGATGTTGTTCCCCAAAGCGCATGGGCTATTCGGAAGAACGAAAGTATATCATGACTTCCTCATCGGAAACGCTCCTCTCCCGCGCACGCGATCATCGCGACGCCGAACCGTCTCGGGACGAATGGTTTCGAGCCGTGACCTAGAAGTGTACCGCGCACCCTCGCGCGCGTCCTCGCGCGTCCTCGCGCGTCCTCGCGCGCGTCGTCGTCGAGATTATCGCACGCACCTCTCTCCTCGTCCGCACGCCGCGCTCGACGCGGTCGAAGACGACCTCGCCCGCCACTCGCGTCACTCACTGACGCGTGGCGCTTTCTCTCTGGCCCTGGTCGCGTCGTGCGTCGTCCTCGCGCGCGCGACGCACGCCGCGCGCATGGCGAGCATTCGAGAGCTCTTCGCCGGCGCCAGAGCGACGCCGAGACCGCGCGAGACGCCCTGCGACGCGACGCGCGCGGACGATGAGATGGACGGTGAGTCAGTTGGACGCGACGATGGTCGTCGGGATGACGTCGTGGACGACGCCGACGACGCGCGCACGCGACGGTCGAGCGCGGTATCGACGGCGCGCGCGTCGGTGTCTGACGCCGACGCGCGCGACGGCGCGCGCGCGACGGCGCCGACGACGTATGGACGACGGAAACGGGCGAAAAGTTTAAACGCGGCGTCGGCGCGCCGCGGCGAGACGACGACGAAGGCGCTGCCGTCGGCCACGCGGGCGTACTTGGACTCAATTGGCAGAAGAGACGGGAAGAACAGCAAATGCTTGAACGCGTCGGCGTCGATAGCGACGAAAATGGCGGCGAAGACGGGAGAGGTGGTGAAGAAAAAGCGGACGCAGATGTGCCTGGATTTGGGACAGTCGACGATGCGACACGAGACGTGCGCCAAGTGTGGATTGGTGTACGCCAAGGGTGAACCAGACGACGAGAAGACGCACGCGCAGTATCATGCCAAGTTTTTAGCCAACGCCGACGGATGCGGGGCGATCACGCTCAAACCCGGCGATGGGCAGAGCATGGTTTGGGAGAGCGACGACGGAGACGTGCGATGCGTGAGGTTGGACGCGAGCAAAGCGAACACCGGCGCGATAGAGCGTGTGTGCAAAAAAGTCGAGCGAGAGCTGAGTTTACCCGAAAACTGGATCTTCGACCAAACGAAAAGCCAAGTTAGAACGTTTGTGTGCGTGGAAAAGAAAGGCAATCGAGTCGTCGGCGCGTTGTTTGCGGAAAAGTTGAGCCAGGCGTTTAGGACGCTTCCCGATGCCAAGTCATCCACAAGCGCGACCGAGGGAACGATCGTGAGTCACTCGGGGATTCCAGAGAGCGCGCGGTGCGGTGTGCGCGCGATCTGGACGCACTCGAAAGCCAGGAGACGCGGTCTCGCTCGAGAGATGTTGAATTCGATGCGCGCGCACTTGGTGCCTGGGTACGTGATCGCCTCCAAGGAGTGCGCTTTCACGCAACCGACCGAAGCTGGCACGGCGCTCGCGCTGGCATATTGCGATAGTGATACGTTTTTAGTGTACTAGAGGACGCGATTGCGTCCTAACGTTGAAATGTTTTGAAGTGTATGTAGACAACGCAAAACGCGGAAAAAATTCAAGGCGATAAAATTAAATTAGCGCGCGCGTGCCGCCTCCTTAGATCCAGTCCAACCGTCGAGCTTCACTAGTTGTTCGGCGTCAAACTTGGCGAGATCAGCCTCATCGCTTTCATCCATCACCTTGCCACCGCCGAAAGCCAATTCGGTTTCGCCAACCGGACCCATTGGTTTGTCTGCACCCGCAGAGAGGCCGTTGATGATGGACTGTTGAACCGGCTTCAAGCCTTGGGTGGGCATACCCTTGGCGCGCGCCGCGACAACTTCGGCGGCGAGCTTACCGCCGAGCACTGCACCCTCCATGGAACCCAAGAACTTTTGGGACGTGTAATCGCCCGCCAACGTAAAGTTGCTGATGGGAGTTTCTTGGGAGGGACGGAACTTGTTACGACCCGGGATCGCAGCGTACACGGAGCGCGGCGTCTTCACGACGGCGTGCTTGAGCAACTTGGCGCCGACACCGTCCGGCGACTTCGGACCGATTTCGAGCGGGAAGAGACGTTCGAGCTCCTTCATGGTGGCGTCGACGATTTCTTGGTTGCTCTTGGCGATCCAGTTCGTCTTACCGCCCGCGATCGGAGAGCACGGCGCGAACACGAGCTCGAGCATAGACTTTTCTTCGTCGTAGTATTCCTTGCACGTGGTGCTCATGTCGGCGTACACGGAGAGGAGTGGAGAGCGAGAGAAGCACAAGTGGTCGACGTTCTTCAACTTGCGATCAAACCAAAGGTGGATGTTGATCACGGGGATCCCCTCGAGTTCCTTGAGCTGCGCGAAGTGCGGCATCTCGCCCCACTGCTTTGGCATCATGCGCTTCATGACGTCAACCGGCATCGCGGAGATGTACTCATCAGCCTCGATGATGTCGCCGTTCGCCATGGCCAAGTGCTTGACGGAGCCGTCTTCGTTGAGCACGAACTCCTTGAGGCGTTGCTTCATGTGAACAGATCCACCGTTCTTCTTGATGGAGTCCACCATCGGCGCACACAAACGATCCGGTTGGTTACCGTCCAAGAAGGCCATCTGCAAGCCATCCGTTTCGTTCAAGAAACGGTTCATCGCCGTCAACACGACGGTCATGGACAACTTGTCCGGGTCGATGAAATCCAAAGCCTTCGCCATGGAAATGAAAACTTCTTCGTTGATGCGCTCCGGCATACCGTACTTGCGCATGAAATCTAAGACGCTGAGTTCATCTTGCTCATCGATGAAATCTTGGCCCTTGACCAACATCGGCAAGAGCGGCGGCGCCGTTTGCAACTTTTCCGGAAAGGTCAACATCTTTTGGTTCATGAGAATCGCCAAGCCAAAGTTGAACGGCGCGGGAATGCCCTTGATGAAATCGAACGATGTGAATTCGCCCGGAAGCTCTTGCATGGCGAAGATCATCTTGTGCACCTTCCACTGCAATCTATCCTCGATGTCCAACTCGGAGAAGAGATTCATCATGTTCGGGTACGCCCCAAAGAAAATGTGCAAACCAGTCTCGATCCAATCCCCATCTTTATCTTGCCACGCGCTCACCTTACCCCCGAGCACGTCTCTCGCCTCCAACACGATCGGTTCGTGACCAGCTTCCGCCAAATACTTGGCGCACGCCAAGCCGGATAACCCGCCGCCGACGATGGCCACCTTCTTCTTCTGTCCCTCACCGCTCACCTTGAGATCGCTCGTAAATCTGCTCGACAGCGCCCCCGCGATGCGATAGTTTTCCGTCTGCGAGATTCCATCCGGCTTCGGGTAATCCTTCGCCTCGACGCGCACGACGCGCGCGCGTCCCCCCGCGCGCTGTCCCCGCTGACTCCCAGCACCCCGCGTCGACGTCGGCCCTCGACTGAACGCCCCTCGTCGCGCGCCGAGCGCGGAGGACGACATCATCACGCTTCGCTCCATGCTCTCGGCGATCGACGTCCTATCGACGCGCGTCTCGTCGTCGCGATGTGTCGACGCGTCGTTCGCCGTTCGCCGCGGGGACGTCATCGTCGCGGATAAGGTCCCTTTTTAGCATTCAAAACCCTACTACAACAGATATCCTTAAAAAGTACACATTACGAAATCCCGCGTCGCGCCGTTTTAAAAATGGCTCGCGCGTCCGCACGCGCGAGCGCGACGCGCATACGCGACGCGCGGACGCCGCAGTGCGTCGCGCGCGAGCCGACACGACGCACCGACTCAACGCGTCACTCCGCGTCGTCGAGAGACGGAACGCGCCACGAAACACGCGTCGACGGACGAGCGATTCGGATTAATCCAACGAGACGCCTTTGAAAAGATCCACCCCACGCGCGTCGACGACATGGTGACGAACACCGCGTTCGTGTTCGTCAAGCCGCACGCGGTGACACCGGATACCTTATCTCTCGTCTCCACGACGCTCACCGGGAGCGGGGTGCGGATCACGCGCGAGGGCGAGGTGACGGCGGAACGCATCGATGCGGATCAACTTGTGGATAGACACTACTACGCCATCGCGTCGAAGGCGACGTTGATCGACGCGGAGGCGCTCAACGTGCCGGAGGAAAAGTTTCGAAAGGCGTACGGGGTGGAATGGTCGGACGTTCTCGCGAGAGGTTTGGCGATGAACTCGAAAAAGGCGTGCGAAAAGTGGAAGATGACGCCGATGCAACTCGACGGCGTGTGGCAACAAGCCAAGCAGGACGGAAAGATGGTCAAGCTCGGTGGTGGTTTCTATTGCGCGAAGATTAAGGAGTGTTACGTCTTTAACGGGTTTTACATGACGATGCGGTCGAAATTCGTGAAACCCGGGACGTGCATTCACTATTACGTCGTGGAATGGGAGAGCGAGAAGATGTCGTGGGAGCACTTTAGAGGCGAGCTCTTGGGACCGACGGAGCCGTCCAAGGCTCCGGAATCGTCGCTCAGAGGCATGATTTATAACGATTGGGAAGCGCTTGGACTCAAGGCACAGCCGACGACGGGGGAGAACGGCGTGCACGCGAGCGCGAGCCCATTCGAAGCGTGCGCGGAGATGAACAACTGGTTGGGAATCCCGTTTGCGCAAACATCCTTCGGCGCGGCGCTCATGGACGCCGGAATTTCCGAAGAAACCATCGGTGAGTGGAGCGTCGATCCGCAGGTGACGTACGGTGTGCCGTCCATGCGCATCACTGGTTCGCTATTCGACGCGTTGGAGGACACGAACGCAGATTATTGCGCTGCGTTGTGTGAGATGATCGGCGCAGACGCCGCCGGTGCAAAGGATGGCATTCGCATCGTCGCCGCGAGCGTTCTCGGCTTAGCTTTAGGTTTCCTCCTCCCGAAAAATGGACGGAGATAGACGTCGAGTTAACATCTTTCATTCAAATGTTCTTACAACACTAATCACAATTCGACTAGTTATGATTCCCCATTCTCTGGCTTTGTCACAAACGAGGTCACGACGCGTGGAGGAGTTCCTCGCACCGGACTGAGACTACTCGGATCATCGGTCTGTCGCCACCTCGCCGCCATCGCCGCGAAGCCATTCGCGCTCGCAGGCGAAGGCGAGGGTCCACTCGCACCGCCCGGCGAGTTAGGGGAGCCATCCGCGCGCACGCGGCTGAATAACGGTTTCGGTTGTCGCAATCCGCGGAAAATCTTCTTTCTCGGTCGCGTGTTCAGCGATCCAACACCGAAACTTCTCGCCTGATCACTCAAGCTCGAGCGACTGACGGTCTCGAGTTCGTTATCGTCCGACTCACTCGAAAGCTGCATGTCGTCTTCCTCCTCGTCCTCGTCCTCGATGTCTGACTCGCTATCGACGACTCTGTCCACTTCGCTCCCCGTCCAGAACACGTACGTGTCATGCAGTTTCAACAAATCTGCGCTTCGACGAAGCACGTACGGGTCGAAGGGGAAGAACATACGAAGTGGGAAGCGACTACGCGACGTCGATGCGACTTGCGTGCTCGTGAACTCCATCGAGGGATGCCTGGAGAGGGGCATGTTTGACGAGACATCCGTTCCTTGACCGGTGGCCAGCCTTTCCATGTGTTCCTTGAGAAGAACGCTCGTGAATCCGTTCATGTTCGCACTAACGGCTCGATGGAGAAACTCCGTCACGACGGACGGCAGGCACGTCGCCAGCGGTCGCAGGTGCGAGTACATAACCTCACACAGCGGTAAGGATTGCAGCGTCATCGCCGTCGTCCCGCCGGCTCGCAAGATGTCCTCCGCGCGATAGCAAATGACGTACATCATCGCTTGACAGGCACTGTCGAACACCGCTAACGCTTGATGAGGCGTGGGTGGAGGCATTCCCACCTTTGTCTTCTCCATCGCCCCGCTCAACGCCACGCTGCCCGGCGTGGTTCGTTGTTTCACGTGCGTCAGACACCAATCCACCAAGCGTTTCAAGAGATCGCACACAAACTCTGGCGTCAAATACTTGGCGCGCGCCAAAAAAGAGGCAAAGTATGCCGCAGCCGCGAGTCGTATGGAACCAGCTTCTGATACGTCGACCAATTTCGTGAATAAGAGCTCAGTCAACTCTCTGCACGTCTCTTCATCTCGAGAGCACAGATGGAACACTAGAAATTGTACAAACTTCGACCTCGGTGCCGGTAAGAGCGTGAGCGTGAACGCGTGCATGAGCGCTCGTCTGACGGGGACAATTTCACCAGCATCGATGCGTGTGTCGATGTGCGTCAGCGCGAGCTCCATCAACGCGTCCAGAGTATCCGCGGCTTCGTCCACGGCCAAGGGCGCGGATGTCGCCGGTCGCTGTTCCCACTCTGCTCTGCACTGTTCTTCGATCGTTTTTTCGATGTCATCCAACTCAAAAATCGCATCATCCTCTTCCTCCTCCTTTTTCGCCCCGCGATCGGCGCTCGTCCTCTCGGCGTCTGCCATGACGTCGTCCCACTTGATCTCTACGTCCACGTCGAGCGCGTGCGCGACGACGGCTTTTAAAAACTCGTCTCGAAGCGGTGCCCCGCGCTCGCTCTCCACCAGCGCGAACGCCGCGCGAATGTACCCAACCTGCATCGCCTTCGGACTGCTCTTGTGCGGAATTCCCGATCGAAGCGCCGCGATCATCGTCCGTTCGCTCTGCGGAACCAAACGCAAAATGTTCCCCGCACAACTCGTCACGTCCTCCACCACCCGTCGACCCACCCTCGCGCGTTCGATCGCCTCTTCGTCCGCTCCGTCTGCGTCTTCCCGCCACCACTCATCGTATTCCACCGGCGCGATCATTGAATCCACCAATTTCCCAACCACCGCGCCGCTAAACGTCCCGCCCTGCGCGCACACCAACTGCGTCCCAAACTTTAGCGCCGTCTCTCGCACTCGTCTCGCGCACGTCCACAGATCCACTCGCAAAAACGCCCCCTCCACCAACTGATGATGCGTTCGCTCATCGATCAACGTCGCGTACGAGCACAACGCGTCCATCAACGCCGTCGCGCCATCCGCGTCCGCCTCGGTCGCTCTCGCCGCCTCGGCGCACCCGTCCAAGAGTTCGTAATACTGCGCCCGATGACTCCCCCCGCGCCGCGTCTCCTCCAGCGCCGTGCGCACGAACGCTCGCAACGCCTCTCTCGCAACGTGATCGTCGTATTGAACGTCGGGATCATCGTACCCGAAGTCATCGTCGGCGTCGTCCGGCGCGTCCGCCGTCATGACGAACGACGGGGACGAAACCGCGGTCGACGTCGACGACGCGACCCGACGACGCGCGAGACGCGTACGGACGCGCGCGGGTCGTCACCGCTCGTCGTCGATCGAGACGATCGGCGTCGTCCGCGCCACCGACGCGCGCGCGGGGTCGCCGAACGTCGCGATGTGTGGGTCTGTCTGGTCTCGGGACGGTTTCGCGACGGTTTCGCGCGCTTTTTCGCGACGGAGCTACGATGTGCATGAATGACGCATTAAATGGCGATTCGAAAGGCGGGTTCGTCGCCGAAATCGTCCCACGCGTACCCGTCGGTGGGTTGGGATAACGCGTCGGCGGCGGCGCCGCCGAGGAGCGAGAGCTGGGCGACGGCGGCGACGGCGGCGACGATGTCGGCGGAGTGGTCGCGAGACGCGGAGGAGGCGAGGGATTCGTCGGCGTCGGCGTCGGCGATGGAACCGCCGCCGGAGGCCCAGCGAGGGAGGTGTTCGGCGCCGGCGCCGCGGAAGGCGTCGCGGCGCACGCACTCTTTGAGAAGTTCTCGCCAGAGGGCGTTTTGTACGAGCACCAAGGGATGGCCGACGACGACGTTGAGACTCATCGCGCGACTGATGGCGACGTTGAATCGTTGCGGGTTGTTCAGGAAACCAATCTCCGAATCGAGTGCATCGAGCGTCGCGGGACGCGTGACGACGGTGGAGATGAAGACGATGCGCTCCTCTTGTCCCTGAAAATCGTCGACGGTACCGACGCGAATGGCGGCTAAACCGCGCGCGCGGAGCGCCTTGCGAATGAGAAACACCTGGCGTCGGTAGGTGGCCATGACGGCGACGTCGGCGGGAGTGAGATTCGTCGTCGCGAGGAGAGACGCGAGGAGATCGACGACCTCGGCGGCTTCGATGGGATTCGTCCACGACGACGTGTTGCCCTCTCGTCTCTGTAAACCGCGAACGCCGTAAAAGAGAAAGCGAGAGGCTCGGCCGTTCCCGGCGCCCTGGGCAAATTCGTCCCAGTTGTGCGGAAGCGCAACGCGCGCGTCGGGCGCGCGAGAAACGACGGAACCGTCGTAGAACATTCTCGAAGAGAGCGAGACGATGTCTTGATGCGAGCGATAACACGAACGCAACTGCGTGCCGTTGGACACGCCCGAGTGATCCATCCACATTTCGAGAAGAGAGCGACGCAAACCGTCGCGGGCAGCGATTTTGGAGTGCACGGTCGGTCCCAACTGTTTCGAGTCTCCCGCGAGAACGACCGCGGTGTCCTTGGACGCGAGTGAGAGAGGAATCAACGTCTCCGGACACAACGCCTGCGCCGCCTCGTCGACGAAGATGTGCGACCACCGCGGGTACGAGCTCTTATAAAAATCGTCTCGCACCGTCTCGAAGAATTTTGTGTACGCGTACCCGTACGCGCCTTCCAGAAGAGACGCGCTCGTGCACGAACACACGACGACGCGCGCGAGCTGCAAATCACGCGCTGAGGGCGTTTTGAAAAAATCAAACGGTTTGGTCCCATAGGCGGCTCGCTCCTCCTTGATGTCGCGCCAGATTTCGAGCGAGTGAAAGCGCACGTCCGCTTTCACGGATTCCGGCGTGCGCCTGAGATCGTTCACGCGCAAGAGCTGACCTTTCTGGAACTCGAATCGCTCGTTGAGGCGAGAGCACAATATGTCGGCGGCGTACGCCGCCGGAGCCACAAGTAAAATCTTGGCATTCGTGTCTCGCTCCAAGATGTGCGCGACGCACTCCACCAACGTGAGCGTCTTACCCGTTCCGGGTGGTCCCCACACGATGTAAGGCTCTCGCACGCCCGCACCGGAGAGCACGTCGTTCACCACGTGCGTCTGTTCTTCGTTCAATATGTCTGAATGTATCTTCGTCGTGTTGGCGAGCGCTTTCGCCGGCCGCTTTCCGGCTTGCGGCAAATAGCGCCTCAAGCGCCAACCTTTATTGTTTATGAACATTTTCGTGATCGCCTTGTGTAAAACGTCGAACACGTTCGTGTTGACGCAAAATCGTACGTGCGCGAGTCTCCTATGGACGTTGAGATTCACCCCCATGAAGACGTAGATGAGAGAATCGCGATTCGACACGTGTTGCACCGTCAAGGGATGCTCGACGTGTATACTGTCGGCGAATCGAAGGAATATCACGTCACCGGCGAGAACGAGCGGTCGTTGTTCGGCGAGTCCCGGCACGTTGAGGACGTAGAGCGTACCCGGCGGCACGCGCCAAAACGTCGCGATGTTGGCGAACGTCTTCGAGTCCACCCGTCTCAACGTCACGTTGAACAAATCCAAAGCCTCGATGTGTTCCTGTTGCGCGCGCTGCTCCTCGTGCAGCTGCGTCGTCAGCTTGAGCACGGCATTGCAGTTCGCGTCGTCGTGCTTGTAAGGCTTCTTTGAGAAGAGATTCTGCAGAAACTGGATATGCGGACCGCACAATTCCTTGCGTCGTCGCCACGCCAAATGCGCCGGAAACTCCAGCTCGCTCCTGTTGAAGAGCGTTCGAAGCCCCTCGGGCACGAACGGCACCGCCTCGACGTCTAAGATGTCATCTATCGTGTCCGAGCGCGTGATCAGTCCCGTCACGCGCGACGTCAGGATCTGCGTCGCCCGCGCGAGAGCCTCGGCGGCACGCTCCGAATCCTCCCACGTCTCCAATTCGCGCGCCTTCGACGTCGGCGCACACATTATTACAACCCACGCCGCGTGTAAACCTACGCTCACACCTTTTGTCGCCTCGAAATACACGCGAATCGCCAAGTTCTCCCTCGCCCCGCTCGTCGACGCCGGCAGCGTCGCGCGAAACCGCCGCTCGCCGTCGCGTTCGCTCCCCGGCGCGTCGCCCAACGCGAACGCCCCCGACTCGTTCCCGAGCAAACTCGCGCGCACCACCGTCACGTCCTTCGAACACACGTTCGCCACGCACACGTGCTTGGCCCGCCTCTCACCGCTCGACGCGCGCAACCGCCCCAGATCCGCCGCCGCCGGCGTCGCCGCCGCGCCCGCGCCGCCGTCGACCCGCCCGAGGCGCGTTCCACCCTCCACCACCGCCCGCCGCGCCATCGCCGACGTCAACGACGCGTACGTCGTCGACGTCTCCACCGCGCTCGATCGTTCCATCTCGATCGCCGCGCCGAACGTCGCCATCGGACGTCGTCACGGATTCAATCGATCGATGATTGAAAGACTGCACCGCGCGCGAATGAATGACTGAATGAATGAATCACGATTCCTCTTCCTCCCCGACCGACGCGTCGTCGCCGTCACCGTCACCCCGCGCCCTCGCGTCTCTCTCTCTCCGCGACGCGCGCGACGAACGCTCGACGACGACGACGCGCGCGCGCGAGTGACGCGTCGGTCCCTCTTCATCCATCCCATCCCATCCCATCCATCGCATCCATCCCGACCGGCGGGGTGAATCGACGCGACGCGCGATGTCCCGCGATGGGGGAGACGACGACGACGCGCGATGTCCCGCGCGACCGTCGACCGCGTTCGTCCACCGCGAACGCCCGCGACGACGACGCGGTCGCGCGCGACGTCTCCCTCTCTCGCGCGCTCGACGGTCGCGCGTGACGCGGCAAAACTCACGGGCGCGTCTCGTTGTTAACTTTCGGCGCGTCTCGTTGTTAACTTTCTTTCGCGACGGATGATGGATGATGGATGATGGATGATGGCGCGCGACGACAGAGTACGGACGGATTCGACGACGACGGAACGATGTCGCGCGCGTCGTCGTCGTCGTCGTTCCGTCACCGCGGGGCGACGCGCGTCGTCGGTGCGTCGCCCGGCGCGTCGGCGCGTGGACGACGCCCTCGCGCGAGACGATGGAGACGCGCGCGGTGGTCGGTCGACGGGAGCGGCGGCGGCGACGACGCGGTTCGGGGGATCGCGCGCGAGGGTGCGACCGAGGATGAGACCGTAGACGCGGTCGAGGCGTTGGAGACGTTGCAGTGGGACGACGTGTGCGCGGCGGTGGGCGCGTTCGCGTGGACGACGCGAGGTCGACGCGAGGCGGCGGCGCCGCGTCTGGCGACGACGGCGCGAGAGGCGCGAGAGGCGCTCGAGCGCACGGCGGCGTGCGTTCGAGACGATGGTGGTGGGGCGGTGTTCGACGCGGACGATTTCGAGGGGGCGCGAGACGTGCGGGTGGCGGTCGAGGGGGCGAGACGAGGGACGACGCTCTCGGGGACGTCGTTGGGAGAGTTGGGCTCGACGGGACGGGCGCAGAGACGTTTGGGTGATACGCTGGCGCGTCGAGGTGGGGACGGTGAGGCGTTGAGGGATATCGGCGAGGCGTTGCGTGGGACGCCTCGCGCGCTCATGGAGGCGATCGAGCGGTGCGTGGGGGTTCCGGGCGGGGAGGTGTTGGACGACGCGAGCGAGACGTTGGCGGCGATTCGCGCCGAACAACGCGCGACGAGGGATGAGTTGCGACAGATGCTCAACGAAAAGAGTCGCGAGATGGCGAGGAAGAATTTCGCGGAGCGCGCGCAGGTGGTGACGAGACTCGGGCGACAGTGCATACCGATGAAACTCGGATCGGCGGGCGAACTCGAGGGCGTCGTGTTGGACGTCTCCGGCACCGGGAGCACGGGGTTTAAAGAGCCTCAGTGCGCCGTTCCTCTGAACAACGCTTTGGCCACGCTCTCGGCGCGAGAGGACGCCGAGATTGAACGCATTCTCATCGAATTGACGGCAATGGTGCGCGAACACGCCGACGCGCTCTCGGCGGCGAACGACGCGTTAGCCGCGTTGGACGTCGCCAACGCGCGCGCGAGACACGCCGCGTGGCTCGACGGCTCTAAACCGACCATCGTGAGCGCCGATCGCGGCATCTCCGTGCGCGGCTTACAACACCCGTTACTTCTTGAGCGACATCTCGCGCCCTTACCCACCGGCGCCGCCATCGGCGAGGCTGAGTCCGTCTCGGCGTTCGGGTCGACGCTCGAAGCCGTCGAAGACGAAGAGGACGCGAGCGTCTCTCGCGCGACGACGCACGTCAGACGTTTCGACGCGCGCGACGTCGTCGTCCCGATCGATTTCGACGTTGACGCGTCCGTTCGATGCGTCGCCATCACCGGTCCGAACACGGGCGGGAAGACGGCGTCTCTGAAAGCCGTCGGCGTCGCGTGCCTCATGGCGAGAGCCGGTTTGTATCCGCCGTGCGACGCCGGGTGCGAGATCCCACTCTTTCGTCGCGTCATCGCGGATCTCGGCGATTCACAGACGCTCGAACTCGACGGAGGGTTATCGACGTTCGGTGCGCATCTCAAGGGATTACAGAGAATATTAGACGCCGCGAACGAGGACTCGTTGATTTTGCTCGACGAGCCCGGAAGCGGCACCGATCCCGCCGAGGGCGCGGCGCTCGCCGTGGCGGTTTTGAATAAACTGTCGCGTCGATCGCGTCTCACGGTGGCGACGTCGCACTACGAAGAGGTGAAAGATTTCGCCGTGTCGTCGCCGGCGTGTCACGTCGCCGCCGTGGAGTTTGATTTGAACACGTTACAGCCGACGTACCGTCTGTTGTGGGGAGAGACGGGTCGGAGCAACGCGTTGCACATCGCGTCGGGACTCGGCTTGGCGCCGTCTATCATCGCCGAGGCACGCGAGGCGTTGGCCAAGGCGGGAGATACCGCGGAGACGGACGCCAAGGGCGCGCTCGCGCGGGAAAACCGCGCGAAATTAGCGAGCGCTCTGGACGAGGAGTGCGACGTGCAGCTTGCGAGACGCGCGGCGGCGAGAGAGACGCTCGAAGAGACGCGCGCGCTCTACGACGACGTCAAGGCGAAATCCGCGCACTTGGACCTGAGAAAACAACTCATCAAAGATGGCGTCGAGAGCGAGGCGCGCGGGCGAATCGACGAGGCGCGCGTGTTGTTCGAGGCGTGCGAGACAAAGGAGGACGCTGACGCCGTCGCCGAGGCGCATTTGCCGCGAGGATGGATCGTCGCCGAAAACGGCGAAGCCGTCCCGGGGGATTCTCCGGACGAGGGCGCGACGCGTCGCGCGTTCGACGTGGGCGACGCGGTCATCGTGCGTCAACTCGGGACCGCGGAGGCGGAGGTGATCGACGTGCACCCGGAGACGAACGAAATCACCGTCAAGCTCGGACGCATCTCCACGCGCGTCGGCGTAGCGTCCGGCGTGAGCAAGGTGGATAAAAGTAAAACGAGTTGGCGAAAGTAGCCGTGCGCGACGATTATGTAGTCAAAATAGAAGAATGCGTACAATTACATGAGCTATCTATGTTGTGTTCCTATGTCTGTCTGTCTGTCTGTGTTCCTGCGCGAGACGAAAAAGTCGACGACGGTTAGACGAGCGCAAAGCGCAAACGCGCAAAAAATCGCGCGAGACGTGTTCCTCAGTCGTGTTGTCATTGAGCATCTTCACGAGGATAGTCAGTAAAGATTAAGCTATTTGAGACATCATCGGAACGCAACGGAACGCGATACGCGCGCATCGATCCACGAACCTCCCATCAAAACGTCGGCGCCACGGTGGATTCCTCGGTGAAGACGCCCTGTTCCATCGCCACCTCCAACTCTCTGAACGCCAACACACGTCGCGCGGATTCCTTAAACGTGCGCGCGACCCAATCCTCCTCGTCGTCTCGCAAATCAAACATCATCTTTTCGTACAGTTTGATGAGAAGCCACACGTCCAACGCGGCGTATCGTCGAACGTCGTCCGTCATCGGTCTCTCAGCCCAGAGCGTGGATTCCTCCGCCGCGTACAATTGCTTCACTCGAACCTTTAAATCCGCCGCCACCGCGGTCTCGACGCTCGTGAGATAGGTTCCCGTGCACTTGGCGATGCCGGAGACGCGATCGATCATCTTCCCGAGCGATCGTCGCGTCGCCACGTCGAGCACCTGCGCGTCCATGACGTTTTCCAGGCGCACGTCGAATTGGTGAAACAACGCGTCCGAGTCCATGCGACAATCAAACATGAGCTTGATGGGGGCGTCTTTCGACTCTAGGACGTCGCGAACGCCCCCGGCGCCTCGATCACCGAAACACGCCTTGCCGAGCGATTGCACGTCGAGTAAATACAATCTATCGCGCGTGCCGCACTGCAACACCGTCACCGGTCCCGTGCGAGACATTCGCACGCCTTCGCAATCCACCGCGATGTACTCGGCCTTTTTCAACGCCTCCACGCACGGTTGAAGCTCGGCGTCGGCGTTCGACGCGTCGATAACCACGCACGTCGCGTCTAAATGCGCTAAAATCTCCGCGCACTGCGGATCCGTCCTCGGGTTGAGCGTCGGCGCCTTTTTCTTCTTTCGCTTCTTCTTCCCGCCGGCGCCTCCACCCTTGGCGGCGGATTTCACGCGGGCAGCCTCGACGACGGCATCATCACACTCGCCTATCGCGGCGTCGTTCGAGCGTTTAAACCCGATGAACGCGCCGTCGTCGTTCGTCTCGAGCGTCTCGGCGTCGTCCCGCGTCGAGCCGGCGGCTCGACACTGCTTACAAAACCGCGGCGAGCAGCCCGTGTACCGCTTATACGCGGTCCCACACGTCGCGCACATCAAACGGGACTTATTACCCATGGTTTCCACGCGCGCCCACACCTCCGAACGCGCGTTCACACCCCCGAATGCGCGCGAAACGACAAAGAATGCGCGCGTCCCCGAACGACCGTTCCCACGCGCGTTCGCGCCTCTCGATGACGACGGACGCGCGCGCGAGACGACCGCGCCGACGCGCGCGAACGATTCGTTCGTGTGCATGCACCGACCGCGCGCGCGATCGAGGTCGAGCGCGTCGACGCCTCGCAGTGCGGTTCGAGCTCGAGGTCGGCGGCGAGTCGGCGGCGAACGCGACGAGGGGCTCACGCTCCTGGAGGGGACGTTCGACACCGCGCGCTCGTCATCTCGCACCCCGGATACAACGCGCGCGCGCTGGACACGCCGACGTCTGGATAACACGCGCACCGACTCACGGTGGTGGTCTCGACGTCGTCGTCCTCCGCGTCGACGCGTTCGCGAACGGTTTCGTTTCGAGGAAACCTCGGCGCTCCGTCCGAGTCGGCGTCGCACCACACGAATCCACCATCCGCCTCCGACCACGAACTGCTACAATCCGGAAACATCAACGCGCGCTCGCGTCGACGCGCGTCGCTCGCCTCGTGCGCGGCAATTTTTCGTTTCACGCGCGCGAGCGTCTCCGTCTCTCGCCCGTCGGCGTCGTAAAATCGACCCCCCGCGACGACGCCGACGTATTCGTATTTATCCCGCATGAACGTCGCCCACGAGCGCACGCCGGCGAGTTGCGCCCCGGTCAATCCCTCGACGTCGTCCACGCACCCGCGAGGCGTGAAATCGCCCGTGGTGAAGGCTCGACTGGCGTCTCGGCCCGGGAAACACGACGCGTAATCGCCCTCGTCGCCGACGTAATATTCCGCACCAAGCGTCACGTCGAAACACTCTCCCAACACCGCCAACCACACGCGTCGATGTGGATTGAGCAGTTTCGAATTCGCCGCGCGCGGGTACGCTCGAATGACGCGCGCGAGCGCGCCCCCCGTCACCGTCTTGGTCGCCAAGAGCGCCGGGGACACCGTCGCGACGCCGTCTCCACCCCCCCCGCGCGCCGCCCCCCATCTCGCGCGCGCGCCGACGACGCACGCGACGACGCACGCGACGCACGCGCCCACCGCGCGTCGCGTCGTCGCGCGCGTCGCGTCGTCGCGCGCGCGAACACGTTCGTTCCCGTTCGAGCGCCCACTCGGCCCGACGCGTCCCGCCTCTCTCTCGCGCGTCATCGTCGTCGTCTCCCCTCTCTCTCGCGCGCGACTCCTCGTCCGCGTCTCCCGCATCCTTTTCGTCCCCGTTCGGACGCGCGCGCGCGCGTCCACGCCGCGCTCTCGCGACGATGTCGATCGCCCGGCTGTCGCGCGCCGAATTCAAAATTCCCACGCGTCAGATCCCGACGCGCGCGTTCGCGGCGCTCGCCCGCTCGAACCACCGCCACCGCGCGCGAGATGTTTCGATTAAAATCTCGAAGCGTCCTCTGCACGCCGTCGAGCGGGTTATCCCGCGCGCTCGGCGCGCTCCACGTCGACGACGATGAGATGAAATCCTCGGGTGTTCTCGACGCCGACGACGCGCGCGCCGCCGACGACGATCGCGCCGTCGCCGATGACGCCGCCGCCGACGACGACGAGTGTCACGGCTTCGCCCTTCGCGCCGGCGCGCACGATCGCGCGTCCACCTTCGACGCGGACGACGCGAGAATCAACATCAACGGCGCGCGCGCGGGCCCGTCGACGACGACGACGACGGCGCCGTCGACGCTCTCGGCGTCGCTGAACAGTCAAGAATTCGGTGGACCGGATTTCATCACCCCCGCGGACGCGCAATTCGATGCGTACGGTGCGTACGGGGAGGACGGGGCGATGAATAAAGAGAATTTTCGAGGCGCGCGGTCGCCGTGCGCGCTCTCGCCGACGAGACACAAACGCCCGCGATTCGGGTTGGAGATTCCGTCGCAGGGCGCGCCGACGCTCGGGACGCAGGAGTGCGGCGCGAGTCAACCGTGGTCCCAACCGTCGCAATCACAGGGTGATTTTCGCGTGCCGAGAAATCGCGAACCGATGATGCATCGTTCGTCCAGACATCATCATCACAGGTTACCTCGCGCGGCGACGTCGCCGCCGTGCGCGCGAAACGTCTTTCTCCCGCCCGACGAACAACCCCCCGAAACGAGCGCGCACGGGCGTCCGTTCAACTGCACGAGCGCGGCGCAGTTGGCCACGATGTCGAGATTTCGCGCTGATTTCGTAGATTTAGGATGCATCGCGCGCGGTGGGTTTTCCAAGGTGCACCGCGTCGTCGGTCGATTGGACGGTCGGCGGTACGCGGTGAAGCGCACGGATACGAAATTGACGACGGAGCGCGAAAAAAACGACGCGTTGCGCGAGGTGCACGTCCTCGCGAGTCTCGTGACGTGCGCGGACGTCGTGCGGTACCACTCGGCGTGGTGGGAAAACGATCATCTGTACATACAGATGGAATTGTGCGATGGAGGATGCGCGGCGTCCTTGGTCGCCGGAGACGCGCGCATGAACGAGGGCGCCCTCGCGCGATGTCTTCGCGACGTCGCCGCCGCCCTGACGTTCGCGCACGATCGAGGAATCGCCCACATGGACGTCAAACCGGATAACATCTTCATCCACGGCGACGGATCGCATAAACTCGGGGATTGGGGTCGATGCGTCGCCATCGCCGCGCGCGCGCGCGGAGACGCCGCCGTCGACGAGGGCGACGCCCGCTACCTCCCGCTCGAACTCCTCAACGATGATTTCTCCGCCCTCGATCGCGCCGACGTCTTCTCCCTCGGCGTCTCCATCTACGAGCTCGCCACCGCCGTTCCACTCCCATCCTCGGGCGAGGAATACCGCGCCATTCGCCGAGGCGTCGTCGACGCGCGCGCCGACGTCTCGCCGTTTCTCCGCGCCGTCGTCGTCGCGTGCGCGTCGCCGACGCCCGCGTCGCGACCGTCCGCGCGCGAGCTCTTCACCACCGCCGACGCTCGCGTCCACGATCTCTCATCGACGACATCGACGTGACTCGTCGCGTCGATTCGTCGTCTTGTAAAACAAAAATCGCGCGTCGCGTCCCCGTCCGCGCCCGTTCCGTCCCGGCAGGCCCCCTGTGTGACGACGACGATGATGATGCCGATGGGAACGATGAATGTGTCGACCGATTCGCGTCACTCGACGTCACTCGACTCGAGGACCGACCGCAGAGAACGCGATCGAACGACGACGCGACGGTGCGACGACGTGACGGTGCGACGACGACCGAACGGCGCGTCTACGTTGTGGATAACGTAACGACCCGGATCGATTAGATTTCGCCTCGACATCGGTCATCATGTTCGCGCGAGTGGTGCGACGCGCGGTGGACGACGCGCGACGACGTGTGATGACGACGACGACGCCGATGATGGTGATGCGTCGGGCGACGGTGACGCCGACGACGATGGCGCCGATGGCGACGCGGACGTACGCGGACGTCAGTCACCTGAAGCGCACGCCCCTGTACGATACGCACGTGGCGCGAGGAGGGAAGATGGTTGATTTCGCGGGGTACGCGCTGCCGATTCAATATAAAGATTCCATCATGGAGGCGACGCAGCACTGTCGGACGAACGCGTCGTTGTTCGACGTGTCGCACATGTTGGGGTCGTCTATTCGAGGCGCGGACGCGACGAAATTTTTAGAGTCGCTCGTCGTCGCCGATTTGAAGGGGCTCAAGGATGGTACGGGGACGCTGAGCGTCATGACGAATGAACGCGGTGGTATCATCGATGATACGGTGATCACCAAGGTGAACGAAAACGATTATTACGTCGTGTTGAACGCCGGTTGCGCGGAGAAGGATCAGGCGCACATCAACGCGGCGTTGGCCAAGGCCAAGGCGAACGGGATGGATGTCGATTTCATCGTGCACTCCGATCGCTCTCTCTTGGCGTTCCAGGGACCGAAGGCTATGGAGGTGTTGCAACGCGTGACGGACTTTGATCTGTCCAAGTTGTACTTTGGCATGTTTACGTCCATGAAGGTGAACGGGGGCGACGTGTGGGTGACGAGAACGGGGTACACCGGGGAGGATGGATTTGAAATTTCCGTCCCGAACGCCGACGCCGTGGCGCTCGCCGAAAAGTTGGAGTCGTACGACGAGGTGCGCTTCGCCGCGCTCGGACCGAGAGATTCTCTCCGTCTCGAGGCTGGTTTGTGTCTGTACGGCAACGACCTCAACGAGGACATCACCCCGCCCGAGGCTGGATTGACGTGGACGATCGGCAAGGCGCGTCGCGAACTGTGCGATTTCACGGGCGGCGACATCATCAAGAAACAACTCGAAGATCCGAAATCCATTCCGCGCAGACGCATCGGTCTCACGTTTACGGGCAAGGGCGCTCCCGCGCGTCAACACTCGCTCATCCTCGACGCCGACGGCAATCAAATCGGCGAGGTCACGTCGGGCGGCTTCTCCCCGGTCTTACAGAAAAACATCGCCATGGGCTACGTCGACAAGGCGTTCGCCAAGGCTGGCACGGAGATGGTGGTTGAGACGCGAGGCAAGCGGACGCCCGCCGTCGCGACGAAGATGCCCTTCATCAACACCACCTACTACCGCCCCGAGTGAGCGACGTGACGCGCACACGACGCGCGTTCGATGATGATTTCTTCGTTTGGTGATTTCTTTAATTCTTTTATTTTCCACGCGCGCCAGCGAAAACCATCAGGTTTGTAATCGAAAAGACGCCGCGCGCGCTCGCGGCGTTTCTCTGCAATTTCTCCCCTTCGCCACCGAGGGGACTCATTCTTGAGTCCCAACTCCTCGAAGTAGGAGATTTCCCGCCAAAATTAAATTCAAAGACCGACCGGTGCGCGCGCGCGTGACGGCACTCGCGAACGCATGCTGAGACGAGCGATCGCTCGAGCGTTCACGTCCTCGAGTGTGCGCACCGTCTCGAACCTCGCGCGCGCGAGAGACCCCACGTCGACGACGACGACGACGACGACGATGCAATCCACGCTGATGAAGATGACGACGACGACGGCGTCGCGCGCGCGCACGGTTCGCGCGACGGGTGCGACGCGCGCGTACGCGTCGAAGAGCAACTCGCGCGTCGTTCGCGCGGCTGCGGCCAAGGGCGACGCGAAGGGCGACGCGAGCGCGGCGGAGGCGAAGAAGAAGGCGTTGGCGCGCGTCTTGGATGAGATCGACAGCAATTTCGGCGCCGGCGCCATCATGCGCTTGGGCGAGGCGGGTAAGGCTAAGGTGGCGACGTTTCCGTCCGGATCGATGACGCTCGACATCGCTTTGGGCGGTGGATTGCCGCGAGGGCGCATCGTGGAGGTGTACGGACCGGAATCGTCCGGTAAGACGACGCTCGCGCTGCACGCCATGGCGGAGATGCAAAAGCTCGGAGGCACGGTGGCGATGATCGACGCCGAGCACGCGTTCGATCCGGAGTACAGCCAACGACTGGGGTTGAACATCGATGACATCATCGTGTGCCAACCGGAGACGGGCGAGATGGCGCTCGAGGTCGTGGACACGCTCGTGCGATCGTCGGCGGTTGATTTGATTTGCGTCGACTCGGTCGCCGCGCTCGTGCCGAGAAGCGAGATTGAAGGCGAGATCGGAATGGTGCAAGTCGGCGCGCACGCGCGTTTGATGTCCCAGGCGTTGCGTAAGATTAACGTCAACGCCGCCAAGGCTGGGACGACGATCATCTTCTTGAACCAGTTGCGTTCCAAGGTCGGCGTCATCTACGGGAGCCCGGAGGTGACCACCGGCGGGAACGCGCTCAAGTACTACTCGAGCGTGCGTCTCGACATTCGACGCAAGGAAGTCATCAAGGGTAAGGCTGGCGAAGACGACACCGGCGTGCGCTGTAAGGTAAAGGTGGCGAAGAACAAGGTGGCGCCGCCGTACAAGATTGCCGAGTTCGACATGTTGTTCGGCCGAGGCATCTCCCAAGACGGGTGCATGCTCGACGCCGGCGAACAAGTCGGCGCCATCGAGCGCAAGGGTGCGTGGTACTACTTCAACGGCGAAAAGCTCGGCCAAGGTCGCGAGAAGGCGATCGCCTTCATGAATGAAAACGCGGACATCAAGGAAGCCATCGAAAAGGACACGCGCGCGCGACTCGCCGAAAAGATGGGCGCCATCAACGGTAACAACGTCGCCCAAGTCGAGACGGAGGAGACGGAGGAGGACGAAGCGTTCTTCGGCGACGATGAAGAAGAAGTCATCGCCGCCGAGGCGCGATAAATGAGAGCACACACCTTACGCTGTAACTAATACTCGAGTCTTCATTTTTCAAACTCTACTAAACGTGAACCTAGTGTCTAATAAATCTGTCTTCATCGGCGCCCTCGTCGAAGACGTTTCGTCCGAGCATCACGCGTGACTCCAACGCCTTGTCCGCGCGCTTCTTGCGTCGCGCGTCGAACGCGTCCCAGCCGTCGCGCGTTCTGAGCGACTCGAGCGTGAGCGGGTTGTCGCGCAGCGACAACTCCGCCAACGACGTCGCGTCGCGAAGAAGCGCGACGGGGACGCCGTCGGCGTCGATGGAGTTCCCCGAGACGTCGAGACTTTGTAAACGCGCGAGTTTTGCGTACGAGTCGGGGATTCGACGAACGTGCTTGTTCCGACTCGCGTCGACGATTTCGAGCTCTTCGTTCTCGTCGAACGACGGCAACGCCTCCAGCGCGTTCTCTGCGATCGAAACGTGGCGCAATTTTCGTAACGATCGGAAAAACGTTTCCGGTAAACGTTTCGACAAACCGCACCGCGCCAAAGACAGCGTGCGAAGCGCCGCGCCCGCGAGCGCCGCGCCCGCGGGCACGGAGTCGATACGGTTTCCCGACAAGTCCAAAAACGTCAACGCGCGCAGCGACGCGAAACTCGACCAAGGCACGCCGTCGGCGCGCAGCGCGTTATCTCGAAGCGTCAATCGCGTGAGATTGGTCAATCGCTCGATCGCCGGGGTCACGCCCGTCAACGCGTTCCCCGCGGCGTCGACGACTCGGACGCGTTCGCCGAGTTCAAACACCGCGTCGTCGATCTCCGTCGCCCCCATGCCTCGCATGCCCACGATCCCCGTCGACGCCCACGCCGATTTTCGAGCATCGTTCGACGACGCGTTCGATCGCGCCGACGTCGCCTCTCGTCTCGCCTCTTCTCTCGCGTTTTTTTCCGCGCGCGCCGCGCGCAGCGCCTCCACGCCTCTCGACGCGCCGCCCGCTATGGACCTCTTCTCCCCGACTCCAGCAGCCGCCACCACCATCATCATCTTCAACCTCCCGTGTCGACTCTTATTCCTCAACAGAGCGCCGAAATCAAACGCGACGTCGTCGCCGGCGACGCGCACGCCGCCCGAGCTCAAAAACGTCGCGCGAGACGCGCTCGTCGCACCCGTCCCAAACGCCTCTCTCACTCTCTCCACGAACGTCTCGAACCGTTCCGTCTCCGCGCACTCGAACGCGCGCGTCTCTCCGTCGTGTTTCACCTCCACCACCACCGTCGTCATCGATCACGTCGCCGCGCGCGCGGCGCGCTCCGAGTTTTCCTTCTTAAAGGCGACGCACGGATCGCACGTCTTTCCGTCCGGCACGTCGCACGCGCACGCCTTGCCGCACTCACACCGCGCGCACTTACAGTTGGCGTTCTCACACGCCTCGAGATCGGTCCGCGATGCCGCGAACGCGCGTTTCGCGTCGACGAGGTCGTCGGCGGGTCGGGCCATGAATTCGCGGCGAATCACTGACGACGACACTCTGCGGTGTCCCGTCCGTGTTCGTCATGGGCGCCGGCGCGAGCTCGTTAAACGTGGACGACGTCGCGAACGTCGCGAAGACGCCGGTGGCGTACGCGCCGCCGTTGGGCGAACCGAGACCGGTGCGCGCGACGAGACCGCGCGTGATGATTGATTGATTTTGTGTCGCTGACGTGGCCGTGGCGAACGACCGCGCTCGACGCTCGGTCGTCGCGTCGCGTCGCGTCGTCGTCGCGCGCACGCTCGTGAACGCGATCGCGATCGCGCGACGTTCGACTGACGCGTTCGTTTGATCTCGTGGTTTCGCGCGCGCCCCACGCAGGACACGCCCAAGGTGTACTTTGACATGCAGCTCGGCCGAGGCGCGGGCGCGACCAAACTCGGTCGCATCGTCATGGAGCTTCGCGCCGACGTCGCGCCCAAGACGGCGGAAAATTTCAAGCAGTTGTGCGAGAAGCCCGAGGGCGAGGGATACGTGGGATCGAGGTTTCACCGCGTGATTCCGTCGTTCATGTGTCAAGGGGGCGACTTCACCGCCGACAACGGCACGGGCGGACGATCCATCTACGGACGAACGTTCCCGGACGAAAACTTTACGCTCGGACACGAGGGACCGGGGATTCTTTCCATGGCGAACGCCGGACCGAACACGAACGGGTCGCAGTTTTTCATCTGCACGGTGGCGACGCCGTTTCTCAACGGCAAGCACACCGTCTTCGGCCAAGTCGTCGAGGGCATGAGCGTGGTCAAGGCGATCGAATCCGTCGGTTCTCGCGGTGGAGAGACCGCGGCCGACGTCATCATCGGTGATTGCGGCGTCGTCGCGAGCGCGCGCGGGGGCGTGAAGACGCGCGCCACCAAGTCGTCGTCGACGCCGGCGTCTCGTCGTTTCGATCGTCGACACTCCGCGCTCAGTTTCCGCGCCGCCAACGTCGCCCACGCCCTCGTCGCGCGCGCCAACTCGAACGTCACGCGTCGACGCGCGTTCCGCGCGTGCGCCGCCATCGCGTGTCGTCGCGGCGTCTCCGCGTTTGCGCGTTTGTAAACATCCACTTTTCCGCGCGCTCGACGCCGCGCCCAAGTCTTCTCATCTTCTTCTCTCATCGCGGTTCGACGCGCGGTCGCTCACCTCGCGCGTCACACGCCGACGAGCGACATCCATCGACACGAGACATCTCTCGCGCGCGTCCCGCGATCGCGCGTCGTCGCGTCGCTCGCGCCGTCGCCGTCGCCGCGTTCCCCGTCGTTCACGCGGCGTCGGTTTGGCTCGCGCGCCCGCCCGCACTCACCGACGCCTCCGCGCGCGACGACGGGAAACGCGCCGACTCGCGCGCGTCGTCGCGATGCACGCCTCGCCCGCGCCTCGCCCGCTCGCGGCGCCGTCGAGCGCGCACGCCGACGGCGCCGCCGACGCGGTCGCGAGCGCGTTCGCCGCGTTCGCCCCGAGCGCGTCGACGAGCGCGCTCCAACGCGCGCGTCTGGGCGCGCGCGCCGTCGCCCCGAGCGCCAAGACGTCGCGCGTGGCGGCGGACGAGGTGTTTCGAGCGATGTGTCTGGCGAGACACGCGCTGAGACGCGCCGAGCGCGGTGAGGACGACGCGGACGACGACGACGACGAGGACTCGGGCGACGCGTCGAGGGGCGACGGCACGGCGACGTGGGACGGACGCGTGCGCGGACCGGCGCGCGCGACGCGGCGGCGACACGAACGAACGCAACGATTCGATTTCTTCCACGAGGTCGTCCCGGCGTGCGAGGACGGGGGGGAGCTGGAGATGTGCACGACCAATCTCGGGACGGACGCGAGGGCGTGCCCCAAACGAGCGCGCGCGGCGAGACCGCTCGTCGTCTGGGCGCACGGCATGCGCGGTGGGCTGGTAAACGACGAGGTGGAGGGACTGTGGAATTTTTGGACGAGAGAAGATCTCGGACCGTGCGCGGTGGCGAGATACAGCGCGCGTGGGTACGGGAAATCGAGCGACGTGCGGCGCGCGCGAGAGGCGCGATGGGACGCGCGCGCGAGCGATATGATCGAGGTGGCGCGAAGGATACGAGAGGAGGATGGTGGAGACGTCGTGTACGCGGGAACGTCTTTGGGAGGGGCGACGGCGATTTGGGCCACGGTTTTGGCGCACGAGAGCGGTGGACGAGATTTACCCAAAGCCGTCGTCGTCGTGACGCCGCCGACGTTTTACGAGGAGCGCGAGGCGAGAAGGAAAAAATTACGGAAAAAAGTCGAGTCTGGGGACGCCAAGGCGAATTCGACCGCTCCTCGACGCGTGTTCGAAGCCGCGAGAGAGCCGGTGGTTCCTCCGCCGCCGTCGCTGGCGAACCCGAACGATTCGTGCGCCGTGGAGGTGCTCATCGGCTCGGCGCAATCCAACCTGCCGGAGCCCGAGCGCGTGCGAGACGCGTTCGCCAACATTCCGCTCCTGTGCCTGGCTTGGGATTGCGGCGACGTCACGCACCCGGTGTCGAGCGCGATGATACTTAAAGATCTCGTCCCGCACGCCGAGCTCGTCGTCGCGTCGAGCAAAGAAGACTACGACATCGTCAAGGAGATTCGAGCGCGGTGGTCGGGCGCCATCGGAGAATTTATTCGTCGTCATCTCGTCGACGTCGCGTGAGGGAGGATGTGAAAATCAATCTGGAGATCTGGAGATCGATCGATCGTCGCGCGGTAAAATGTACAAACATTCTTTTAGGCATCAATAACAACATTATTTTACAAGGAATCACCGCCTCCACGGCGCCGAATCTAAAATCTCGGCAAACGCTTCCGTTTTCACGCGCGTCTCCGTCGTGTACAAAACCTTGACGACGACGCGTTCACCGCGCGTCGACGGTAAAACGCGGTGCGTCGCGCCGCCGGCGCGAACGACGAACACCGATCCCGCGCGCGTTCGCACCGCGCGCGTCTCGTCTTCGTCTTCGTCCACGATCCATTCCGTGACGCTATCGGAATCGTTCCTCACCGTGAACACGCACTCCCACTGCGGCGGGTCGTACATGACGACGTCCTTGTGCCAATCCATCGCCGAACCCACGTCACACGCGCGTAACTCGATCGGGTAATCCCCCAACGCGAGCGTCTCCTCCCCGGTGATCTCCCGAAGCGTCCGCAACAGACGCGGGTTCGAAAACACCTTGGCGCACGCGCTCGCCGGAGGCACCGCGGCGGATCGCCGTTTCGTCGCCAAACTCGCCTTTTCGCGCTTCAGCGTCACGGACGCGAGATGGGACGCGATGGTGTCCAAGTCGTCTTCATCGAGCGCGTCCTCGACGTACCGCGTTAGGGTCGATGACGACGCGGCGGTGCGCACGACGACGCGGTGACGACGGTGACGACAGAAACACCCGACGACAGAAACACGCGATGGTGACGACGAGATCGATCTCGTCGTCGTCACCATCGCGCGCGCGCGAGTGTCGCCGTCGTAGTCATCGGGGTTCGCGCCCCCCACACACACACAAAAAAAAAGTTGGACCCATAAGTTTAACACGAAACCGTGGATACGTAGGTGTGTCATTGTGCGCACGGTGAAGTGCAGTATATCACAAGAAGGGGCTGTAGCTCAATTGGTAGAGCGCGCGCTTCGCATGCGCGAGGTACCGAGATCGAAACTTGGCAGCTCCACTTTTTTTGTCGCCGAGTCAATCGAGTGGTACGCATTTAGGACAACAACTGTATTACATCTCACGC
>Ga0181577_10000129_pt1 | contig 54075 bp, 61 predicted proteins | sample 101ome_21_FD_132468 | JGI IMG/M metagenome (GOLD analysis project Ga0181577, IMG submission 132468) | Coastal salt marsh microbial communities from the Groves Creek Marsh, Skidaway Island, Georgia - 101413BT metaG (megahit assembly) | ecosystem: Environmental > Aquatic > Marine > Intertidal...
TGACGGTTTCATACTGTCTGCATCCAATCTACACAGGGAGCAGCACTATGAAGAAATTAACATTCGTCATCGTCAGTCTGTTTTTTATTGTATCGGACATGAGTGTACAGGCTCAGGGTTTCCGACATAACCGCATGGGAAGCTATATAGGAATAGGTTTTGCTGACCCTTTTTTTTACTCGGGATATAATACTTCCCGTTATCAGCCTTTTTCTCGGCCTTTTTCTCAGCCTTTCCATCAACCTCTTTATCAATCTTTTTATCAGCCCTTTCCTTCTGCCAGTTTGATCAATGGCATCAGAAATCCTGGATAACACCACTGAAAAACAGGATTAATCCCGCCTTGGATACAGGTTGTACAGCGTCTCACCCACCAGCAAACGTTCAGTTTTCATTTCCAGATTATCGACATCGGCATGGCGGTGCCCATAGGCTGTAATCGTATCACCAACCTGAATCATATCTTCTGAAAGCCCGGCACGGCGGGTTCTTGATGGAGGACTTAACAATAAATTCCATATCCTGCCATCAGCCTCCACTGACATTCTGTCATGGGGATTAGCAAACTGAATCTGCACGACTGTTGCCGTTAAAGTGAAGTCATCCTCGGTGTACCAGGACCAGCCATGATGGGAGAGTGCCTGACTGGTCAGTACTGCGAAACCCAGAGCCGATAATACTTTTAATAGTTTCATAAGCTTTCCCCGTTTATGTATTTTTTCAACACAATAAGTAACAGACAAATACCTACTTACATTGTTATTTCTACTTCTTTCTACTCCGCGCCTTCCATCATCTTCCTGATCACGGGTGAAATTACCAGCATAACGACGGCTATAGCCATCGCGATATAACCAACCTGGGTATAAACACTGATATAGTTTGCCTTGGCTGCTGCAACATCCGTCAGTTGTCCACCAATGGTTTCTGCACCAGTGGTCGCCGCGATCACGCCAGCCAGGTAATTGGATAAACCGCTGTACAAAAACCAGGCTCCCATGGTCATGCCCACAACTCTGACCGGAGCCAATTTGGTCACCACAGATAAACCAACCGGAGATACCATTAATTCCCCCATGGTATGCACCCAGTAGATTAGAAAAATAAAGTAAACAGCTGTCAGGCCTGAGCTACCGGATAGCTTCATGCCGGCAACCAGCGTCAGGAAACCCAAACCCGCCATAAAAACGCCTAAGGCAAATTTGACCGGGCTCGAAGGGTTAAGATTGTGTTTCGCCAGTTTTATCCAGAGCATAGCCATAAGCGGGGCGAAAAAGATGATAAACATGGCGTTAAGAGACTGAAACACCGGGGCAGGTACTGTAAAACCCAGCATTGTTCTATCCACCAAACTGCCGGTAAACAGATTTAAGGATGTCCCTGCCTGTTCAAATAAAGCCCAAAATGGAATTTGTGCCAGAATAATATAGATTGCTGCCAGCATGCGGTTTCTTTCAATTTTGTCTTCACAACCAAAAAAGGCATAAGCCAGCATAAAAGCAAACACCAGAATACCCAGAAAACCAACATAGGCATCATCAATAAGATGTGCATTCATCACCATAATCATGGATATGGCAATAATGCCGAGTCCGGCCAGATAACACATGGCTTCAATATTCAGTGGCCCCAGTACTTTCTGTTTCAACTTCTTAGTATCCGGGGGTTCAGCCTTACCTTCCAGCCAACTCTGATATTTCAAAAATACCGCCAATCCACACAGCATTCCAATACCAGCCAGTCCGAAGCCATATTTCCAGCCATAGGTAATACCCAAATAACCACACAGTATGGAAGAAATAAAAGCGCCTAAGTTAATGCCCATGTAAAAAATGGTAAACCCGGAATCACGGCGGCTGTCACCAAAACCATAAAGCGCACCAACGATGGATGAAATATTGGCTTTCAAAAAGCCTACTCCAGCAATAATAAGCGCCAGGGACAGATACAAACCATTTACATAGAGCGCTTCCGTTTCAGTGCGCCGGCTATAGTCAGTCACTGCAATGACGGCCGGTAAGCCTACATTGGCAGGGTCGGCAATTAGCATCTGGGTGGCTCCTTCATTAAAAGAAATTAAAGAAGCCCCCTGCGCAGAACTAATGATCTGATTACCATCACCACCTCTGGCATCAAGCCCAATCTCATAGTCAGCATCATTGTAGGTCAGGATTTCTCTGGAACCATTACCTTCAAAAGCCATGCCCATATGTCCTATAACCAGCAGGATCGCCCCAAATGTAACCGCTTTTCTTGAACCCAGATACTTATCAGCCAAAGTACCTCCGATAATGGTCATGACATATACCAGCGCCGTATAGGCACCATAAATAATAGAGGACCGCTCCTGGCTGAATAAGAAATGTTCAGTGAGATAGAAGATTAATAGACCACGCATCCCGTAGTAGGAAAAACGTTCCCACATTTCGGTAAAAAACAGGATCACCAAACCACGGGGGTGCCCAAAGAGCGTTTTATCCGAAGCTGGTACCCCAAGCACCTCTGCCGAATCTGCCAGGTCAGTCATGCTATCTCCTGATTTATTGGTTTTATTGATATAGGTTCAATGCAGAATAAAGACGCCTTCACATAAAATCAACATATGTCCTCGCTGTTTGTGTATCTGTTTGGTAGTCAGGGTGTTTACAAGCGTTGTGTGAATATTTATATTCTTGCAGGATCAGGCAATACGGATAAATCTTTAGAGCGTGAAAGATGTATCTCAACTTACTTGAAGCACATATAAAACAAGGCATACTCCACCTCCATCTGCCACAGGGCAAGGTGCATACCTTTGGCACTGAGGGTAAGGAAGTTAATTGGTATGTCACTGATGAGAAGGCTCTCAGACGTATTGCCCTGGATTGGGAATTTCAACTTGGACAGACTTATATGGAAGGTCTGTGGCATGCTGGAGAAGGTTCACTTTACGATCTTCTTGGCTTGCTAAGGGCTAATTTTCAACCCAAAAAAGGCAGTTGGCTCAAACCTCTGCAGGGGATGATCCAGCAATGGAACAAAGTTTCACGAGCCTATGCCAACATCTCCCACCACTATGATATTCACGAAGATGTATTCAGGCGTTTTCTGGATAAAGAGATGTTCTATTCCTGTGCCTATTTTGAATCAGATGATGCCACGCTAGAAGAAGCACAACTTAGTAAAGCCAGGCATATTGCGCGCAAGCTATTACTGCAACCTGGCCAAAAAGTACTCGATATCGGCTGTGGCTGGGGCAGCATGATGTTTTATCTGGCGCAAAACTATCATGTTGATGTCAGCGGCATCACCCTTTCCAGAGAACAACTGAATGTAGCCCAGGCTGAAGCTAAGAAAAGACAGTTGGACAATACCCATTTTCACTTGCAGGATTACCGGGAACATCAGGGGCACTATGACAGGATCGTCAGCATCGGCATGTTCGAACATGTTGGCACGCCTTTTTACACGGCTTATTTCAACAAAATAGCCGAGATGCTGAATGATGATGGTGTCGCACTGGTGCATACGATTGGTAAAACCGGTATCCCCCGTACAACCAATCCCTGGATTCAAAAATATATTTTCCCAGGTGGAGTCAATCCTTCAATGTCACAGATTAGTAAAGCGCTTGAGCAAAGTGCTTTAGCCGTTACCGATATAGAAGTGCTGCGTTTACACTATGCGCATACACTGCGACACTGGCAGTCCAGATTCCAGCAACACAGAAAGGAAATAGCGAAGATTCTGGATGAAGAGTTTTGCTTAATGTGGGAATTTTATCTTGCTGCCAGTGAAGTTGCTTTTGTGTTTTCTGATCTGGTGGTGTACCAATTACAGCTTGCCAAAAAGCATGGCTCTGTTCCCATAACCAGGGACTATCTGTATAAAAACTAGTTTGCCTCAGGAAACTTTGAGTAAATTAAGTTTATATAGCGCCATCTACTCAGGCTGTTACAATGCCTCTGGATTTGCAGAGTAACACTCAGGAAGAATGGCCTTAGCATTCAACAAATTCAACTTCCCCGATTTCGACAATTTTTTAGATAAAACCCATAAACGCTCGTACCCTGCTGACAGTCTGATATTCAGTGAAGGTGAAGTCTCTGACACGCTCTATTTCATAATAAGTGGCTCCATAAGTGTCATATTAACTGATGACACTAACCGGGAAATCATTATTGCCTATCTCAGTCCCGGTGACTTCTTCGGTGAAATGAGCTTGTTTGACATTAATATGAGCCGCAGTGCCAGTGTGCGTACCAAGGAAAGTAAGGTATTAGCTGAAATAAATTATGAAAATTTTAAAGCCTATGCCGATGAGCACCCTCAGATTTTTTATTTTCTGGGAAAACAAATGGCACGTCGTCTGCGTAATACCACCCAAAAAGTCGCTGATTTATCTTTTCTTGATGCAACAGGACGCATTGCCAGTGCTTTGCTCAATTTAAGTAAAGATCCAAGTGCTATTACTCACCCCAATGGCATGCAGATTAAAATTACCAGGCAAGATCTGGGGAAAATTACTAATTGTTCACGTGAAATGGTTGGCCGAATTCTAAAAGATATGCAAAACCAGGGGTTAATAGAAGTTTCAGGAAAGACCATCGTTGTCTTTGGTACACGTTAAACTCCCAAAAAAAAACCGCTAACAAAACGGTTTTTTTAACGAACTTAAGTGTTAATTGACAGTTATTTATCTTTTTCTTCTTCCTGGTCTTCATCTGCCTGCACTTCATCTGTAGCATCTTCCGTAATTTCTTCTGCAACTGCTTCTTCAGACACTTCTTCTGGAGCTTCCTGTTCTTCCACTACTTCAGGCGCTGCTACCACTTCATCAGTAGCATCTGTATCGTCATCATAATCATCAAAATCTGCAGCTGGACGATCTACCAGTTCAACATAGGCCATGGGTGCTTTATCTCCAGGGCGAAGTCCACACTTTATAACACGCAGATAACCGCCAGGACGTTCCTGGTAACGTGGACCCAGTTCTGTAAACAACTTGCCCACAGTCGCTTTGTCTTGCACGCGGCTGAAAGCCAAACGGCGATTAGCAACACTGTCTTCCTTAGCCAGCGTAATCAAAGGCTCAGCATAAGATCTTAATTCTTTAGCCTTGGCTAAAGTTGTTTTAATAATTTCGTGCTCAACCAGTGACGAAGTCATGTTACGGAACATGGCCTGACGATGACTGCTGTTTCTGTTAAGTTGACGTCCACTTTGACGATGACGCATGACTGCTATTCCTAATTAGTTTTTAACTTTTCTTTAAATCTTTTATGTATTATTTCTTACTCTTTCTTGTGCTCTAGGAGCGTAATGAGCGAGGGCAATAGCTCCTATCCTATCTCTTAAGCGGCTCTGTCATCGCCTTTAAGCGATGATGGTGGCCAATTCTCTAGCCTCAACCCCAAAGATAAACCACGTGAAGCAAGCACATCTTTAATTTCAGTTAATGATTTCTTACCCAGGTTTGGTGTTTTCAACAGCTCAACCTCGGTACGCTGAATTAAATCACCAATATAATAAATATTTTCAGCTTTTAAACAGTTTGCTGAACGTACAGTAAGCTCCAGATCATCAACTGGACGTAATAATATAGGATCAATTTTATCTTCAGCTTCTTCTGGCTCATTAACAACATCACTTTGTAAATCAACAAAAACACTCAGTTGATGTTGCAAAATGGTCGCTGCCTGACGAATGGCTTCTTCAGCTTCCATTGTTCCATTGGTTTCCAGTTCAAGAATCAGTTTATCCAAATCGGTACGTTGTTCCACACGTGCATTTTCAACGGTATAAGTTACCTGATTTACTGGCGTGTAAGATGCATCCAGTAATAATTTACCAACTGAACGAGTCTCATCATCATCACTCAAGCGAGAATCTGCAGGAACATAACCCCTGCCAGAGCCTATTTTGATGCGCATATTGATGGAACCATTTTCATTAAGGTTACAAATCAAATGATCAGGATCTACTATTTCCACATCGTGATCTGCAGTAATGTCGGCAGCCGTCACTGGGCCTTTGCCTGCTTTGCTCAAGCTCAGAACCGCTTCAGTCTGGGCATTCAGGGCAATCGCAAGACCCTTAAGGTTCAGAATAATTTCAATAACATCCTCTTGCACACCTTCTATCGTGCTGTACTCATGCACCACCCCATCAATTTCAACTTCTTCAACCGCAAAACCAGGCATTGAAGATAATAGAATTCTTCTGAGTGCATTACCTAATGTATGACCAAACCCTCTTTCAAGTGGCTCCAGTACCACTTTGGAACGGTACTTATCTAATTCCTCTACCTGGATCACTTGAGGGGTCAGAAAGTTTGCTAGGGAAATCTGCATGTAGTTCCTCTTTTATTTGGCTTAGTTAATATAAATTTTTTTCTGCTTACAATTTCAGCTTTCAGGCTTATTTAGAATACAGCTCAACGATCAAACTCTCGTTAATTTCAGCTGGTAATTCACTACGCTCAGGCTTCTGTTTAAACTGACCTTCAAGTTTACTGACATTGACATCAATCCATTCAGGCGGAGTACGAGCAGCGGCCAGATCCAACGCAGATTTAATACGCAGTTGTTCTTTGGCTTTTTCCCGGACTGAAACTACATCACCTTCCTGAACCTGATATGAAGGAATGTTAACAACTTCACCATTAACCAAAATGGATTTATGAGAAACCAGTTGTCTTGCTTCTGAACGTGTTGCACCAAAACCAATGCGATATACAACATTATCAAGACGGCTTTCCAGCAGTTGTAACAGATTCTCACCTGTAGCTCCTTTTAAACGTGCCGCTTCTTTGTAGTAAGAGCGGAACTGCTTTTCCAGTACGCCATACATACGGCGAACTTTTTGCTTCTCACGCAACTGCACGCCGTAATCAGACAGACGGGTACGACGTTGACCGTGCTGACCTGGAATCGATTCAGCCTTACATTTATCTTCTAAAGAACGCACGCCACTTTTAAGAAAAAGATCGGTACCTTCTCTTCTGGATAATTTACATTTTGGGCCTATATAACGGGCCATAAGTTCTTCTCCTGTTTACCTACTCTGGCAATCTCTTGGCTTACACACGACGTCTTTTAGGAGGTCGACAACCATTGTGGGGAATCGGGGTAACGTCTGTAATATTGCTGACTTTAAGGCCACAAGCATTTAATGCTCGAACAGCAGATTCACGACCTGGGCCTGGTCCATTTACTCTGACATCAACATTTTTCAGACTATACAGTTCAACAGCAGCTTTACCTGCTCGTTCCGCTGCAACCTGGGCTGCAAATGGGGTACTTTTTCTTGAACCACGGAAGCCAGATCCACCAGAAGTTGCCCAACTCAAAGCATTCCCCTGTCGATCAGTAATCGTGATAATCGTGTTATTAAAAGAAGCATGAATATGCGCAACACCATCAGAAACTGATGTTCTCGCTTTTTTACGCCCTTGCGCTGCAGGTTTAGCCATTAATTTAATACCTTAATTTTGATGCTTTTTTATTAAGTTCTGTTAGTTACGTATTGGTTTACGTGGCCCTTTACGGGTTCTGGCATTGGTTTTAGTCCGCTGTCCATTAACCGGTAAACTACGACGATGACGTATTCCGCGGTAAGTTCCCAAATCCATCAGACGTTTGATATTCATGGATACTTCACGTCGCAGATCACCTTCAACATTCAGTTTAGCGATTTCATTTCGCAGAGCATCCAGTGATTCTTCACTTAAATCGCTGACCTTGGTCTCAGGTGCAATACCAGTAGTTTCACAAAGTTGTTTGGCAGTTGTAGAACCAATGCCATAAACATAGCTCAGTGAAATCACTACATGTTTGTTATCTGGTATGTTGACTCCGGCAATACGGGCCATATTTTTACTCCAATTCTCTTTTTACGTTGCTAATCTTCTTTATTTTTTATAAGTAAAATCAATTAGTTAATATACTGATTCCTCAGTCAAAAAGGCGCGATAGCTTATACCCTGCACCTAGCAAAATCAAGCAAGAACCCCTCTGTTTCCAGCCTCGGTCTTAGCCTTGACGCTGCTTGTGACGAGGCTCTTTACAGATCACCCGCACATTGCCATTGCGCTTAATCACTTTGCAATTTCTGCACATTTTTTTTACTGAAGCTCTAACTTTCATGGTTCTACTCCTGAATTCTTTTCTGACTCTAGCGTTTAAATGAGCCAATATTGGATTTTTTCATCAAGGACTCATACTGATGTGACATCAAATGCGATTGCACCTGCGCCATAAAATCCATACAAACAACGACAACAATCAATAAGGATGTGCCACCCAATTGAAACGGAACATTAGCTGAGGTCTGTAAAAACTGCGGCATCAGACATATCAATGTAATGTAGGCAGCACCAAACATAGTAAGACGCGTCATGACACTATCAACGTAGTTTGCTGTCTGCTCACCAGGCCGTATGCCTGGAATAAATGCACCTGAACGTTTCAGGTTTTCCGCAATTTCTTTTGGGTTAAACACCAGCGATGTATAAAAGAAACAAAAGGTCACAATCAGCACAGTAAACAATAAAATATTCAGAGGCTGTCCGGGACCGAGCACCAAGGCTATATCGGCCAGGAATTCATAACCTTCATTATTACCAAACCACGTACCCAATGATTGCGGGAACAGTAAAAACGAGCTGGCAAAAATTGCCGGAATCACACCGGCCATATTCACTTTCAAGGGCAAATGACTGGATTGTCCCTGATACATCTTGCGACCCTGCTGTCGGGGTGCATAATTCACAGTAATACGACGCTGTGCTCTTTCAACAAAAACCACGCAGGCAATAACAACTGCTGCAATCACAGCAACCACAAACAAGGCCAGAGGCTGAATCTGACCTTCAGCAGCCTGTTCCAAAGCCTGGCCAATTGCAGCTGGTAAACTGGCAACAATACCGGCAAAAATTAGCAGAGAAATCCCATTACCTACTCCACGCTCAGTAATTTGCTCACCCAACCACATCAGGAACATCGCACCGGTAATCAATGAGACGATTGCAGTAAAGTAAAAACTGAAATTAGGCTCAAAGGATATCGGCGCCAGCAGACCTGTAGTAATAGCAACAGCCTGAACACTGGCAAATAACAATGCCCCATAACGGGTATATTGACTGATTTTACGACGACCAGACTCACCTTCTTTTTTCAATTGCTCAAGTGAAGGCGTGGTAGCTGTCAATAACTGCATAATAATAGAGGAAGTGATATATGGCATGATCCCCAGCGCAAAAATACTCATACGCTCAATGGCACCACCGGAAAACATATTGAACAGCCCCAAAAAAGTACCCTGATTCTGGTTAAATAAAGCCTGCAACTGATCGGGGTTAATGCCGGGCACAGGAATATGCGTACCAATCCGGTACACAAAAATCGCAAACAACACAAACAATAACCTGGCTTTAAGTTCTGCCAGACCATCGCCCCTGCCTGCCTGCATTCCTGCTTGTGCTATGCCTTTCTTAGCCATTTCGTTTTATTTCTAAGGTTCTTTTTTCTAATTACTCTTCTATTTTGCCACCGGCAGCCTCAATCGCTGCTTTAGCACCTTTAGTGACACGGATACCTTTCAGGGTAAGTGCTTTAGTCACGTCACCGGACAGCATAACTTTAACCCGCTTAACATTACGGTTAATGATGTCGGCTTTTTCCAGCGCAGCAAGATCAATCACATCAGCATCCACTTTATTTAATTCTGAAGTGCGTACTTCAGCAGTGACCATGCCAATCCGTGAAGTAAAACCGAATTTTGGCAAACGTTTTTGCAATGGCATTTGGCCACCTTCAAAACCTGGTTTTACAGTTCCACCCGAACGTGATTTCTGTCCTTTATGACCTCGGCCTGCAGTTTTGCCCAAACCACTACCAATACCACGGCCCACTCTTTTCTTGGAATGGATAGCGCCAGGTATATTGCTTATCGTATTTAATCTCATTACTACTCTCCCTCCACCTGGACCAGGTGACGGATTTTATTAATCATGCCACGGACAGCAGCAGTGTCTTCCACTTCAACCTGGTGACGAATACGGCGTAAGCCAAGACCCGTTACACAAGCCTTGTGCTTGGGTATCGCTCCAATAGGACTTCTTACTAATGTCACTTTCATTGTTTTTGCTGCCATTGTTTCTTACCTGATTCTTATCTAATTCTTACGCTTTGCTACTAGATAGCCTGTTTTTAACCAACTATCTCTTCAACTTTCTTGCCACGTTTTTCTGCTATTTCTTCAGGAGCACGCATATGCTGTAAACCTTTAAAGGTAGCCCGAACAACATTAACCGGGTTGGTAGAGCCATAACATTTAGCCAATACATTATGTACACCAGCCAGTTCAAGAATGGCACGCATGGCACCTCCGGCAATAACGCCAGTACCTTCAGAAGCTGGTTGCATATAGACATTTGAAGCACCATGACGAGCCTTAACCGGATATTGCAAAGTGCCACCATCCAGTTTCACAGAAATCATATTGCGACGAGCTGCTTCCATCGCTTTCTGGATTGCCAAAGGAACTTCACGTGCCTTACCGCGACCAAAACCAACACGGCCATTACCGTCACCAACTGCAGTTAAAGCAGTGAAACCAAATATACGTCCACCTTTAACAACTTTAGCAACACGGTTAACCTGGATTAGCTTTTCCTGTAAACCTTCTTCGTTTTTATTTTGCTCGTTTTTAAATGCCATATTCTAAAACTCCAGTCCGCCTTCACGCGCTGCATCAGCCAAGGCTTTAACCCTGCCATGGTAATGATATCCACTACGGTCAAACGCCACTTTTGTGACTCCCGCAGTTTTTGCCTTTTCAGCTATCTGCTTACCAATTTCTACGGCAGATTCAACATTGCCAGTTTTCTTGGCGCCCAAAGAAGAAGCTGTCGCCAGAACTTTATTGTCCGGAGAAATAATCTGCGCATAAATATGTCGCGGGCTACGATAAACAGTCAGCCTGTTAACCCGTAATTCGCTGATCTTGGCACGAGCTCTCTTGGCTCGACGCAGACGCGATTTTTTCTTTTCGTTCATTACTCTTCTATTGCCTCAATTATTGCCGCATTAATAGCTTTAACTAGTCTTATTTCTTCTTAGCTTCTTTACGATAGACATATTCATCTTCATAACGAATACCTTTACCTTTATAAGGCTCAGGTGGTCTGAATTCTCTGATTTCAGCAGCTACCTGACCAACAAGCTGTTTATCTGCACCTTTTATAACAATCTCAGTCTGACTTGGCGTCTCGGCAGTGACACCTTCCGGCAAGTCATAATCAATCGGATGTGAATAACCGACAACCAGATTCAGGGTTTTTCCCTGAGCCTTTGCACGGTAACCAACCCCGATCAGTGTCAGTTTTTTCTCAAAACCCTGACTGACACCAACAACCATGTTGTTTACAAGCGCACGAAAAGTTCCTGCAAGTGCAACAGAACTTTTCTCATCAGTTTTGGCTTTTAGCTTCAACTGATTATCTTCGTTCACGATATCAACCTGCTCATGTAAAGCGAGTTCAAGTGTTCCCTGGCTCCCTTTCACAGAAATCAGACCATTAGCAATGTTGGCTTCAACACCACTTGGTAAATCTACTGGGCTATTTGCTATTCTGGACATAAGCTTGCTCTATCAAATCTTTAAAATTAAAAAACGGTACACAAAACTTCGCCGCCAATACCAGCCTGACTAGCAGCCTTTCCTGTCATGACACCCTGGTTAGTCGACACAATTGCCACACCTAAACCAGCACGAACTTCTGGAATATCTTCATTTGAAACATATTGACGTAAACCTGGTCGACTGCCTCTGTGCAATTCTTCTATTACAGCTTTGCCTTTAAAGTATTTCAGGTCTACTGTCACCACAGGTCTAACCAGGTCATCACTAACCTGATAACCATTGATGTAACCTTCCTGTTTCAACACTTCCAGGATTGCCAGCTTGATTTTAGAAGCTGGACAGTCAACGCTTTCTTTTTGCACTAACTGGGCATTCCTGATTCTGGTCAGAAGATCCGCTATTGGGTCAGACATACTCATGTTTTTATATCTCTCTGTTATCTCTTTTTTTACCGGACTAAACGCCTACCAGCTAGCCTTGGTCAAACCTGGCACGTCACCACGCATGGCAGCTTCACGTAATTTATTTCTACACATCTTAAATTTTCTAAACACACCATGTGGACGCCCAGTAACCTGGCAACGACGCATTTGTCTGACAGGGCTGGCATCTCGAGGCAATTTTTGCAATTTTTTCTGAGCTTCCCATTTCTCATCATCAGAAGCCGTAACACTGTTTATGACTGCTTTCAGTGCTGCACGTTTCTCAGCATAGCGCGCAATCATTTTGCTACGTTTCTCTTCTCTTGCAATCATTGATGTTTTAGCCATCTTTAAACTTTCCTCTGATTTTATTCTGCTTTTCGCTTATGCCTGGGCTTTCTCTGCAGCCATCTCCCCACCTTTAAGCGGAAACTGCATAGCTCGTAATAAGGCTCTGCCTTCTTCATCATTTTTGGCTGTAGTAGTAATCGTAATATCCATACCTCTTAAGGTATCAATTTTGTCGTAATCGATTTCAGGAAAAATAATTTGCTCACTGACACCCAGCGCATAATTACCACGACCATCAAAAGACTTTGGATTCAAACCACGGAAGTCACGAATACGTGGTATTGCAATACTGACCAGACGATCCAGAAACTCATACATACGCACACCGCGCAAGGTAACTTTTGCACCGACAGGCCAACCTTCACGCACTTTAAAGCCTGCAATAGATTTACGTGCATTGGTTACGATAGGCTTTTGGCCACTGATCTGAGTCAGATCATTCAAAGCATTTTCCAACACTTTTTTATCGCCGAAGTCGCCATTGCCCATATTGAGTACCACTTTAGTAATTTTCGGCACTTCCATTGGGTTCTTATAGCCGAACTGTTTAGTCAGTTCCGACACTACTTCGTTTTTATATAATTCTCTTAATCGAGCCATTTCTATAATCCTGCACTTACTCTGCCTGTTATTTTGCTAATTTATCAATCAACCTGCGAGCTATCTGATTTAAATATACGAACCTTGGTACCATCATCCTCAATCTTAAAACCGACACGGTCTGCTTTGCCTGATTTCGGATTAAAGATAGCAACGTTAGAAATCTGAATACCTGCTTCTTTCTCTACAATTCCACCCTGCTGACCGATATTCGGATTCGGGCGGGTGTGACGTTTAATCATATTGATTCCAGAGACAATTAAACGACCATCTTTTAACACGCGCGTGATCTTGCCTCGCTTGCCTTTATCTCGGCCTGCGATCACGATCACTTCATCATCTCTTTTCAGCTTTTGCATTAACCTTTTCTCAACCTCTAAATCCGTAATACCTGACTAAAGCACTTCTGGTGCCAGAGAAATTATTTTCATAAATTTCTCATTTCTTAATTCACGTGTTACTGGTCCAAATACACGGGTACCGATTGGTGCATCCTGTGCATTCAATAAAATTGCAGCATTATCATCGAATTTAATCAATGAACCATCTTGTCTTCTAACGCCGCTCTTTGTACGGACAACCAAAGCACTCAAGACCTGGCCTTTTTTGACTTTGCCACGTGGAATAGCTTCTTTAACAGTAACTTTAATAACGTCACCCACTCTGGCATAACGTCTGTGAGAACCGCCAAGCACTTTAATACACATAACGCGTCTCGCACCGCTGTTATCTGCCACATCTAAATAAGACTGTGTTTGAATCATTTAACTTCTCCGCGCCTCTCAATCCTGCTATTAACTATTTAACTTGTTATTTGTACTTAAACTTGTACTGCTTTTTCATCGACAGAAACCAGAGCCCAGGTTTTCATCTTTGAAATAGGTCTTACTTCTTTAATCGTTACTGTATCGCCCAGCATGCACTCATTGCTTTCATCATGCGCATGCAATTTTGAAGATTTGGTTACGTATTTCCCGTACACAGGATGTTTTACACGACGTTCAACCAGAACAGTCACAGTTTTATCCATCTTGTTACTGACGACTTTACCGCTGGCCGTACGCGCACGTCTTTCTTCTGATTTAACTTCTGACATTTCTTAAGAACCTGCTTTTTCAGTAATTAGCGTTTTAACTCTGGCAATATCTTTTCTCACTGCAGACAGCAAATGCGTCTGGTTCAACTGGCCAGTTGTTTTTTGCATTCTGTGATTGAACTGATCACGCAATAAGCCAAGTAAAATCTCGTTAAGTTCATCAACAGATTTATCTCTTAATTCTGTCGCATCCAAACTGGCCATTACATCACCACCCTTTTAGTAAACTTAGTTGCGAATGGTAATTTTGCGGCTGCCAAGCTAAAAGCTTCTGCCGCCAATTCTTCACTCACACCTTCAATCTCAAATAACACTTTACCTGGTTGAATCTGGGCTACCCAATATTCAACACTACCTTTACCTTTACCCTGACGAACCTCTAAAGGTTTCTTGGTAATTGGCTTGTCTGGAAATACCCGAATCCAGATTTTCCCACCACGTTTTACATGACGGGTTAAAGCACGACGTGCCGATTCAATCTGACGAGCAGTTAAACGACCACGGTCAATCGCTTTTAAACCGTATTCGCCAAAACTCACTGCACTACCGCGATGCGCAAGACCACGATTACGGCCTTTCATCTGCTTGCGGAATTTTGTTCGCTTCGGTTGTAACATTTCTCGCCTACCTCTTACTTAATTCTTTTCTATGCAACTCTATGTCTTTGGTCTTTTTATTTAGTTTCTGCAGTCGCAGTCGTTTCTTCACCAAAGTTAAAAACTTCACCTTTAAATATCCAGACTTTCACACCAATGATGCCGTAAGTTGTCAGCGCTTCACTGGTGGCATAATCAATATCGGCACGTAAAGTGTGCAAAGGTACACGACCTTCGTGATAACGTTCCGAACGGGCAATCTCGGCTCCGCCTAAACGACCACTGACCTGCACCTTGATACCCTCAGCACCCTGACGCATGGCATTTTGCATTACTCTTTTCATCGCTCGTCGAAACATGACACGACGTTCCAATTGTTGAGCAACACTGTCAGCTACTAATTGCGCATCCAGATCCGGTTTACGAATCTCTTCAATATTAATATGTACCGGCACACCCATTTTTGCCGTTAGTTCAGATCTGAGTTTTTCAACATCTTCACCTTTCTTACCAATCACAATACCGGGGCGAGCAGTATGAATAGTAATTCTTGCGGTTTGAGCCGGACGTTCAATCTCAACACGGGAAACAGACGCAGCCGCCAGTTTCTTTTTCACAATGTCGCGAATTTCCATATCCTGTAACAGATGATCCGCATAATCTTTTCCACTGGCATACCAGACCGACGTATGTTTTTTAACAATGCCAAGTCTTATACCGGTTGGGTTTACTTTTTGCCCCATGTTTGCCCCTTACTCTCTCACTCTTTCTCAGTTAACTAGTTAGTGCTGTCGTCAGCGACTTTAACCGTGATATGGCAGTAACGCTTCAATATCCGGTCTGCCCGACCCTTTGCACGCGGACGAATTCTTTTTAACGTTGTGCCTTCATCAACATAAATGGTGCTGACACGGAGCTCATCAATATCAAGCCCTTCATTGTGCTCAGCATTAGCAATAGCTGAATCCAGAACTTTCTTAATGACCGCAGCACCTTTTTTAGGACTGAAGGCCAATATCTCCAGCGCGGCTTCAACACCAAGACCACGAATCTGATCTGCTACCAGTCGCGCCTTTTGTGCTGAAAGGTTTGCACCTTTTAATTTCGCTGTTACTTCCATTCTCTTCTAAGCCTCAAAATAACTTATTCTTTTCTCTACCCTGACTGTCTTAACGTGCTTTTTTATCTGCCGCGTGGCCACGATAAGTCCGGGTTACCACAAACTCACCTAACTTATGACCAACCATGTCTTCAGAAATCAAAATCGGCACATGTTGACGACCATTGTGTACAGCAATCGTTAAACCAAGCATTTCCGGAGAAATCATGGAACGTCTTGACCAGGTTTTGATTGGTCTTCTGTCATTGTTCTCAGCAGCAACCTGTACTTTCTTCAATAAATGAAGGTCAATAAAAGGTCCTTTCTTTAATGATCTTGGCACTTTCTCTACCTACCCTTATCTGTGAGCGTTTCTGCGACGAACAATCATATTATTCGTACGCTTATTAGTTCTTGTTTTATAGCCTTTAGTTGGCGTACCCCATGGCGAAACCGGATGACGTCCACCGGAAGTTCTACCTTCACCACCACCATGCGGATGATCTACCGGGTTCATGGCAACACCACGAACAGTCGGTCTGACACCACGCCAGCGTTTGGCGCCAGCTTTACCTAATGAGCGTAAACTATGCTCACTGTTTGATACTTCACCCAATACAGCGCGACAATCAGATAAAACTTTTCGCATTTCACCTGAGCGCAAGCGTAAAGTGGCGTATTGCCCTTCTCTGGCAACCAGTTGCACTGATGTTCCCGCACTGCGAGCCATCTGAGCGCCTTTGCCTGGTTTCAGCTCTATACAATGAACCGTACTACCTACTGGAATATCACGTAAGGCCAGACAATTCCCCGGCTTCATCGGTGCACCAGCACCAGAGATAACTTCATCACCTGGCTTTACCTTGCCTGGAGCAATGATGTAACGACGCTCACCGTCTGCGTATTTCAGCAAAGCAATATTGGCGCTGCGATTCGGATCATATTCGAGGCGTTCAATTACTGCAGGAATACCATCTTTATTGCGCTTAAAGTCGATAATGCGGTATTTCTGTTTATGCCCACCACCCACGTGACGCGTTGTAATACGTCCGGCATTATTACGTCCGCCATTTTTTGTCTTTTTCTCTAACAACGGCGCATAAGGCTGACCTTTATGCAGATCAGGGTTAACAACCTTGACAACAAAACGACGTCCTGGTGAAGTAGGTTTACTCTTTACAACTGGCATGATCTTCTCCTACCCCTTAACCCAATTCGGCAAAGTCAATTTCCTGACCCTGCTCTAATCTGATATAGGCTTTCTTCCAATCTGAGCGGCTACGAATTTTCCCACGCGCCGTTCTTTTGGTTTTACCTTTTACATTTAAAATCTGCACATCTTTCACCTGCACATCAAACAAGCTCTCAACAGCTTCTTTGATTTCAGGTTTGGTTGCATTATTAGCTACCTTGAAAGTCACCTGATTATTCTCTTCAGAAATAATCGATGTCTTTTCAGAGATATGTGGCCCAAGAATAATGGTTAATATGCGTTCCTGATTCATGCCAGCATCCCCTCTACTTTCTTCAGTGCAGGCACTGTCATCAATACCTTGTCAAAACCAATCAGGCTGACAGGATCGACCGCTGCTGCATCCCGTACATCAACCTTATACAGATTGCGTGATGCCAGATATAAGTTCTTATCGACTTCTTCACTAACGATAAGGACATCTTTTAAATCAAACTCGGAAAGTTTTTGCACAAGACCTTTAGTCTTATGATCTTCGAGTGTGAAGTCATCTACGATGAGGAGTCTTTCTTGACGGATTAATTCTGAAAGGATGCAGCGAAGTGCGCCACGATACATTTTTTTATTGATTTTCTTGGAGTGATCCTGAGGTCTTGCAGCAAAGGTAACGCCACCGGAGCGCCAGATAGGGCTTCTCGTGGTTCCTGAACGGGCACGGCCTGTGCCTTTTTGACGCCATGGCTTTTTACCGCCACCACTAACTTCTGAGCGCGTCTTTTGCTTGACTGAACCCTGGCGGGCTCCCGCCATATAGGTCACTACCACCTGATGAACGAGGCTTTCGTTAAATTCCTTAGCGAAACTCTCATCAGAAACTGATATTTTTTTACTGGTCTTCTTGCCAGGTGCTGCAACATTAATATCCATTGCCTACCCCCTAGAAGACTTGGTTTTGACTGCTGGAGAAATGATCACATCAGTCCCGGTTGCTCCAGGCACTGCTCCCTTGATCATCAGCAGATTATTTTCAATATCAACTTTGACAACTTCCAAACCTTGTGTCGTTGATCTGACATTGCCCATTTGTCCGGCCATTTTCTTACCCTTCCAAACCCGGCCAGGTGTCTGGCACTGTCCAATAGAACCCGGTGCTCTATGAGAAAGGGAATTACCATGGGTTGCATCTTGCATACGGAAGTTATAACGCTTGATAACACCCTGAAAACCTTTACCTTTTGAAGTGCCAGTCACATCGACTTTTTGGCCTGCCTCAAATTTTTCGACAGTAAGTTCAGAGCCAGCCAGAATTTCCTGCTCAGTTAATTCTGCTGCTTCTGCACGAAACTCCCAAAGACCGCGGCCAGCATCTACACCAGCTTTGGCGAAATGACCTGCTTCAGATTTTGAGACATGCGAAGCCTTGACCGAACCTGCAGTAACCTGAATAGCACTATAGCCATCAGTTTCCACTGTTTTGATCTGCGTTACTCGGTTGGGAAGTACTTCCACAACTGTTACGGGTATAGAGGACCCTGTCTCGGTGAAAATGCGGGTCATCCCGCTTTTTCGACCGACTAAGCCAATCGACATTATATTAACCTCATCGTGTATGGGGCTTTAACCCACTATGGCTGCTTACGCATTACACCATGTTATGTTTTGCATCCCTCGCTGCCCTTTCTAAGCGCAACCGGGATAACTGCTTGTTGTATTTAAAGTGCCAGCTTTTTGATAAACAGACACTACTGCTGAATCTTTTACTACTTACTAGCCAAGACTGATCTGCACTTCAACACCGGCAGCTAGGTCCAGCTTCATCAAAGCATCAACGGTCTTTTCCGTTGGCTCTACAATATCCAGAAGACGTTTGTGTGTTCTTATTTCATACTGGTCACGTGCATCTTTATTAACATGCGGTGAAATCAGCACAGTAAATCGCTCCTTGCGGGTAGGCAAAGGAATAGGACCTTTTACCTGCGCACCAGTACGTTTTACAGTATCTACTATTTCCAGAGTAGACTTATCAATAAGCCCATGATCAAAGGCTTTCAGCCTAATTCTGATTCGCTGGTTCTGCATGCGACCAACATCTCCTGTTTATTGTTAAAGAACTCTCTTCAAGCGGCTGGACAGGAAAGACCCTTTTCAACCGTGAAAAAAAGAGCGCAAATTGTAAGGATGAGCCATACCGCTGTCAAGCATTGTATAGCTCTGGAAGTGAATATTTTCAGGCGATTGAGGGTAAATAAGTTAAAACTGACCTATAAAGCGGAAAATTCCTTAAAAAGCTCGTCAAATTTCTGTTCCCGCATGCCTGAAATAAGCGGGACAGCAATATTTATGATGGTTTCCGGGCTGGGAATAATGTTAATAGCATGCTCAATATCCGCAATCGTCATTGTTGAAGCCCGATCTCCCAACAATTGATTAACTGTTCTTACCGTATGAATTGCACCAAACATGATACCGATTGCTTCGACAGAGCCATCATATAGCTCAAGTACCAGTGCGCCTCCGGAGCTTGAGCCGGTTGAATCACAATTCGTGTAAATGGAATGACCCGAACCTAATAGTGCTCTTGGAGTGGGTTGCCATATTGAGCAATTATCAGATATCTGTATACGGGCACTGCCCTGCTCCGGAATCTGATTGCCCCCGTAAAATTTAATTTCTCCAAGGCCCGCCTGCAATAGTCGATATATTTCATCATAGCTCCGATGGCTCAATGTAATTGTATTCATTACTGCAAGTGCCTCCGCCGGCAGAATACTCAACCCCCAGTCATTTTTGATGAAGTCCGCAGGGTTTACCTGCGCCAGGTTTCCGGCAAAATTATCAAGCAGTGGAAAAGTCTGCTTGGAACCATAGGGCCGAATCCGGCAATCGGAATGAAATTCATCGTCACTACTGTCCCGAAAGGTATGCCCAGAGGTGATTAAAACCGGCTGCTCACTATTTTCACCCAAGTCGAGCAAAAAACCTGTCGTCGCCTTCAATTGCCCGGTTTTAGCAGCAGTGCAAAAAATTTCTCCGGTCGCTTCTATGGTATTTTGTTCCAGTTCATTACCCGGGTCGCGTCGATTTACGCCGTCATAAGTGAAATTCGCAGCATAAACTGGGGCTGTGAATACAACCAGTGTGAGCACTTGAATTAAGCGGATAATAAAGTTGCTTAGCATTTGTTTTTCTTACTAGCCAACATGGGAAAATTCTTACTATATTAAAAAAAAGGCTTCTTTAGTAAAGAAGCCTTTTTATCTGGCTGTTAATATCAGTTATGGTGCCATTTCACCAGCATCCATGGCTTCCTGTTTGGACTTGTAACCTTTCGCATACCAGTCCTGCCAGGCTTCCCTGTCTGCTCCACAACCACCATCACTGGGGTCGTACCAAATACCATCTTTCAGTACCAGTCCAACTGCACCACCATTTCTGCCATCACGCAGGGGGCACTGCACAACAGTCACCTGATCGCCTGGTTGGAAAGTAAAACCGGTCATCGATGGTGAGCTTTCTATCATGCGGGGAGGAGCAGCACCTTCAAAGGCAAAGATCACACCTGCTTCATCTCTGATGTAGAGAGCCACATGTGGACTATTAAAAGCCCAGCGTACCACTTCACCTGAAATAACCTCCTCAGTTTCCCGATCAAACATGGCAAAACTGTGATGTGCAGAACTATAAGCAGCAGCAACGAGGCTCAGCAGGCTAAAAGCGAACAAAGCGATTTTTTTCAATGATAATTTCATAAGTTTTCCTCAATTTTTTACTTTGTCAGTAGTAGTCCGCTTAAAAAGCAAAATCGAACTGATCATCAAACACCGGACTTTTCTCCTGACCCACCAGGCCTTGAGGTAAATCCGGATTTCTTGTCAAAGGCGTACCCCGTGGATCAATGTAGCCTGGTTCACCAGGTAAACGATACTGTGTATTAGGCCTGCCTTCTTCATCAAAGGTCAGATAGGTATTCTGGTTTTGTGCACATTCCCAGTACCTGATTCTCAAACCTGCCTCTTCCATATCCGCACGATGACGGAAGGTATAAATGACATTTAAAGGTTCTTCAAGCATTAAGGCATCATAAAAATAGACATTAACAGCTATCTTTTTCTCATCACTCTCTGCATCCCACCACTCATACCAGATCTCTACGGTTTCGGCCTGATTACTGGTCGGCGGCATACCACGGAAAAAATCGGCAGGATAGATATCTTCAGTGTGTACAACGAGCACATCACCCAACTCATCATCAACCGCCCAAAAGCCTATGCTGTCACCCGCAGCAAAATGCGTCCCGTCGATGTTGATATGCTCCTGATTGATATAAATCCGGCGTGTATCATTAGCCAGGTCATTGTGCCACAGTGAATAAGTCGGCGTGTTTAAAAACTCGCGAACGTAAGGTTCCCTGAACCAACGTGGAATACCCGCAGGCTCACAAGTCGTTAAACGGTCGTAATCCACACCCGCATTAAACGCCTGATTACCAAGGTCCAGTCTGTAACGGAATGCATCTTCATATTCCGGTGTCAGTACACCCGGAAGAATTTCACCGTCCTCATCCATAAACAGGTATTCGTTCCTTCCCTGGTGCGCTGCTGTAGACCAAAGCCCTTCCCATTTAGGCACGCTCAGATAGTCATGCTGTACTCCTCCTTTGTAGTAATCCATTAAATAGTCATAGTGTTCCCTTGAGGACTCGAACTCCATGGGAAATGGAATTGCATCAGGCAGGTTACCTTGCCCGGGTTGAGCGAAAACCGCTCCTGAAGTCACAAGACTTGCACTTAAAACAACGGTTTTTAAATACTTAGATAGTGTCATATTTCCCCCTGTGGAAATCTGTTTTATAGACTTGAGCGGGTAAAAGCAAAAACGCTCAATGTTCTGTTTTTATTATTTCCAGCTTCATGTAATGTACTTACAAGGGCCTAATCATCAAACCATTAGATAAAATAATCAAGTTTGAAATTGTTTAAATTCAAAGGAATCAAATATACATATTGAACCTTGGCCTGAAATTGGTATGCTTGCCCAACTAAAAAAATAAGCAGTTCCTATAGAAAGAGGAGTTTCCACAAGTGAAGATAAAAACATTGTACCCATTATTGGGCGGACTCATTACAGCAGGTCTGTCTTATAACGTTCTGGCTCAACCAGGCCCTCTGCCAGAAAATCCCGGACATTATACGGCTGAGCAGGCAGAACGGGGTGAAGCTCTCTATACGCAAGGCTGTGTCGTTTGCCATGGTGAAAACCTGAATGATGGCGAATTCGGCGCTCCCCTGAAAGGGAATTCCTTTTCAACACGCTGGGCTGGTATCAATATGGAGGCGTTTTATGATGCCACCCGAGAAATGCCTCCCGGTCAGGCAAACAGCCTGAGCAGAGAACAATATACTGATCTGATAGCTTTTATTCTCAGAGAAAATGAAGTTCCAGCAGGTGAAGAAGCCTTGCCAATGGATTCTGATATGCTGGCTGCACTGTTCGTACCAGGCAACTCCCAAAATTCCGCTCAGGCAGTGAGACGTAGTGGCGGCCCTGGTGGCGGCTTCGCTCCCGGTGTACAGATCCCTGCATGGGATGCAGGGCCTAACCCCCTGGATAATATTTCCCTGGTAACCGATGATCTGTTAAATAACCCGCCTGCTGAATCCTGGCTGAACTGGCGCGGTACTCATGACGCCATGGGTTATAGCCCCTTGGATCAAATCAATAAAGATAATGTCGCTAACCTGCGTGTAGCCTGGTCACTGGCATTACCCCCTGGTCCTAATGAAGCCACCCCTTTAATCCATGAAGGCGTCATGTTTGTTCATAGTTTTGGCGACAATGTCATGGCACTCAACGCAGTGACTGGCCAGGAGTTATGGCATTATCGTCATGAACTGGCTGAAGACGCCCGACCCAGTGTCAAACGCAATATTTCCATCTACGGTGATAAAGTCTATGCAGCAACATCTGACCAAAAAGTAATTGCCCTGGATATGCGTTCTGGCCGTCTGGTATGGGAAACAGAAGTTGGCGGTGTTATTACTGGCGGACCAACGATCGCCAATGGTGTTGTTATGCAAGGCACTCTGCAGACCAGACAACCTAATGTCGTCCCGGGTGGTGGTTTTATTCAGGCAATGGATGCTGAAACCGGCGAAAAATTATGGCGTTTCAATTCAATTCCTGCACCTGATGAATTAGGCGGCAATACCTGGAATGGTGTCCCTTATGACGAGAGAAATGGCGGTTCATTCTGGGTTCCAGGTTCCTATGACCCGGAAAATAACCTGGTTTATTTTGCCCCTTCTCCTACCTATGATACAGCTCAGCTGGTTAACCCGGTAAACCAGCCAGGCATCAACAATGACGCTTTGTTCACCAACTCGACGCTGGCTTTAAGACCTGAAACCGGTGAGCTAGTCTGGTATTTCCAGCATATGAATAATGACCAGTTCGATATGGACTGGATTTTTGAACGTATTATTGTCGACCTGGATGTTGGTGGACGCGAAAGACGTGTTTCCCTGACAGCCGGTAAACAAGGCTTTTATGATGCCAACGATGCGATAACCGGGGAATACCTTTTCTCCTATGATATGGGATTACAAAATTTCATTCTGGGTGTTGATCCTGAAACCGACAGAAAAATCGTTGATATGTCTCTCTACCCTGACGGCGAACGTAAAATAGTCTGCCCACATGCAGGTGGTGGACGTAGCTGGACGCCTGGTGCATACAATCCTGAAACACAGATGCTGTATGTTCCTGCCGTTGAGTCCTGTATGGATTTAATGCCAACTGGTGATGGTTTGGGTTCAGGCGCATTGTCTGCTGGTTATAACTGGATGATCCGGCCACGTGATGACAGTGATGGCCTTTATGGTCATATTCAGGCCATCAATGTCAGTGAAAACATGACACAAGCCTGGATTGAACGTCAACGTGCTCCACAGACCACTGGTGTCCTGGCTACTGCTGGCGGCCTTGTATTTGCCGGCGCTCTGGATCGTAATCTCACAGCTTACGATGACATGACTGGTGAACCTTTGTGGCACACAACTTTGACTGATGTGCCAAATACAAACCCGGTAACATTTGCAGTCGATGGCAAGCAATATGTCGCCATTGTTGTTGGGTATGGCGGTGCACAGACAGCAACCTTTGGCAGACTGGTACCTGAAATCAGCTTGCCGGCCTCACCAAGCTCTTCAGTCTGGGTATTTGAATTACCTTAATGAAGACGTAAAACAAGCGACAACAAAAAAGCCCTCTTTCGAGGGCTTTTTTATATTCTAAGTTTTATCGCGATTAAATATTTCGTTTCCAGACGAGGCGAAAAGCCGCGCAGGGAGGGAGCATACGAGCCAGTATGTGACCGACTGAGCAGCTTTGCAACAAGGTCTGGGGACGAAAGATTAATCGCCCCAAACTAATTAGCCCTTGTTTATAATGGCGTCGGCTACGTTACCTGGAACCTCAGCATATTTTTCAAATTCCATTGTATAGTTGGCTCTACCCTGAGTGGCAGAACGCAAATCAGTGGAATAGCCAAACATTTCTGCTAAAGGTACTTCAGCGGTAATGACTTTACCTGCAACCGTATCTTCCATTCCCTGAACAACACCACGACGACGATTCAGGTCGCCCATGACATCGCCCATGTATTCTTCAGGTGTTACCACCTCAACTGAAAATATAGGCTCAAGCAAGGCAGCATCAGCTTCCAACGCGCCTTTTTTCAATGCCATGGATCCGGCAATTTTGAAAGCCATTTCGGAGGAGTCAACATCATGGAATGATCCATCGAAAATAGTCACTTTCATGGCTAACAACGGATAACCCGCGAGACAACCATTTTTCATCTGCTCCTGCACACCTTTATCGACAGCAGGGATATATTCTTTGGGCACCGCACCACCAACGATCTCATTAACAAATTCGTATTCGGCATCAGCAGGCAGCGGCTCAAGTCGTAACCAGACATGACCGTATTGGCCACGACCACCAGACTGTTTAACATGCTTGCCTTCAACTTCTATTACTTTGCGGATGGTTTCACGATAAGCAACTTGCGGTTTACCAATATTCGCCTCGACACCAAATTCACGACGCATACGATCAACCAACACGTCCAGATGCAACTCTCCCATACCGGAAATAATGGTCTGACCTGATTCTTCATCAGTTTCCACGCGGAAAGAAGGATCCTCCTGGGCCAGTTTACCAAGGGCGATGCCCATTTTTTCCTGGTCAGCTTTGGTTTTAGGCTCTACCGCTACCGAAATCACCGGTTCCGGGAAATCCATTTTTTCCAGAGTAATCTGTTTATCTTCAGCACAAAGCGTTTCACCGGTTGTCACATCTTTCAGACCAATGGCTGCAGCAATATCACCAGCTAACACTTCTTTAATTTCTTCACGTGAATTGGCATGCATCTGTACCATACGACCTACACGCTCTTTCTTGTGTTTCAATGGGTTGTAGACTGTATCACCTGATTTCAGCGAACCTGAGTAAACCCGGAAAAAGGTCAATGTCCCCACAAAAGGATCGGTTGCAATTTTAAAAGCCAGTGCAGCAAAAGGCGCACTATCATCAGACTCACGAGTTTCAACGGTTTCACCATCTTCCAGCACGCCCTGAATGGCTTTTACTTCAGTCGGTGAAGGTAGATATTCTACGACGGCATCCAATACCGCCTGTACACCTTTATTCTTGAAGGCAGACCCACAAAGTGTTGGCACGATTTCATTAGCCAGTGTACGAATACGCAATCCTTCTTTGATTTCAGCTTCTGTTAAAGTACCTTCTTCCAGGTATTTATCCATTAACTCTTCAGTAGCTTCGGCAGCAACCTCAAGCATTTGCTCATGCCATTTTTCTGCTTCAACCTTCATGTCATCAGGAATGTCTGCATATTCAAACGTCGTACCCTGGTCTTCTTCATTCCAGATGATCTGCTTCATTTTTACCAGATCGATAACACCCTTGAATTCATCTTCAGCGCCAATAGCCAGTTGAATAGGCACAGGATTAGCGCCCAGACGGTCTTTCAACTGTTGTACGACTTTCAGAAAATCTGCGCCGGCACGGTCCATCTTGTTAACGAACACCATACGAGGAACTTCGTAACGATTAGCCTGACGCCATACCGTTTCAGTCTGTGGCTGTACACCTGAACTGCCACATAAAACCACTACAGCACCATCAAGCACACGCAGAGAGCGTTCTACCTCAATAGTAAAGTCAACGTGTCCCGGTGTATCGATGATATTAATGCGGTATTCATCGAACTGCTGATCCATACCTTTCCAGAAACAGGTAGTCGCCGCAGAAGTAATGGTAATACCACGTTCCTGTTCCTGTTCCATCCAGTCCATCACCGCAGCACCGTCATGTACCTCACCGATTTTATGAGAAATACCGGTATAAAAAAGTACACGTTCGGTAGTCGTGGTTTTTCCAGCGTCTACGTGAGCGACAATACCAATATTACGATAACGATTAATGGGGGTTTTCCTAGCCACAGTCTAGACCTCAATAATTAAATTAATTAAAAGATAAAGTATTCTTAGAAACGGTAATGAGAAAAAGCTTTATTAGCTTCAGCCATACGATGAACGTCTTCACGTTTTTTCACAGCACTACCACGACCCTGTGAAGCATCCATAATCTCACCGGCTAAACGCAATACCATGGATTTTTCACCACGTTTACGTGAATGCTCAACCAACCAACGCATGGCCAGGGCATTTCGTCGTTCCGGTCTTACTTCTACAGGTACCTGGTAAGTAGCACCACCAACTCGGCGGGATTTTACTTCTACCAGAGGCGCGATATTGTCCAAGGCAGTTTCAAACGTTTCAAGCGCTTCAGTGCCTGCTTTTTCAGCAACCACATCCAGAGCGCCATAAACAATTTTTTCAGCAATAGATTTCTTGCCATCAACCATGACATGGTTCATGAACTTGGCAAGTATTTTATTACCGAATTTTGGATCAGGCAGAACTTCGCGCTTGGCGACAACTCGTCTTCTAGGCATGTTTTCCTCTCTTCAGGTTATTCCAGGATAAGTATCTATTTCTTACCTGGCCTTACTGTTAGTAATTTGATTTATTATTTAGGCCGCTTGGTTCCGTATTTGGATCGACCTTGTTTACGATCAGCAACTCCAGATGTGTCCAGGCTGCCACGAACTGTGTGATAACGTACACCAGGTAAGTCTTTTACCCTGCCGCCTCTAATCAAAACTACAGAGTGTTCCTGTAAGTTATGACCTTCGCCGCCAATGTAAGAAGTAACTTCATAAGCGTTGGTGAGACGCACACGACAAACTTTTCGTAATGCAGAGTTAGGCTTTTTAGGCGTAGTTGTATAAACACGAGTACATACTCCTCTGCGTTGCGGGCAGCCCTGTAAGGCTGGCACATCACTTTTTTCAACTTTACTTCTTCTAGGCTTTCTAACCAGCTGGTTAACGGTTGCCATTCATAACTCCTGCATTAAAGGCATTTCCCAATGCACTCTTAATATTTAAATTTTAAACTAACTAAATTTTGCTTCTATCCTAACAAAGAGGCGCGATTTTAAAGAGCTGCACCGCTATAGTCAACAAGACGTCAGCGTAATTTTAAATTTACGCTGGCGCCCCAGTTCACTTATTACTCTTCAGTTTCTTCTACAGAAGCTGATTCAACTTCAGACTTCAAGGCTTCACTCAGCGCTGCTTCAACTTCACTGGCTGATACACCATCTACATCCTGCTCAGCTTTACGCTTGGCTTCGGCACGTAAACGTCGGGTTTCGTGATAAGTCAAACCTGTACCTGCAGGTATCAAACGCCCTACAACAACGTTTTCTTTCAAGCCTTGCAGGAAGTCCTGTTTGCCTGTTACTGCCGCTTCTGTCAGTACGCGAGTAGTCTCCTGGAATGAAGCTGCCGAGATAAAGGACTCTGTTGCCAGAGACGCTTTGGTAATACCCAAAAGCACTCGCTCAAATTTGGCAGGTTGCTTACCTTCTTCTCTGAGCTTGTCATTCTCTGCTTTCACTCTGATGTACTCGACCTGTTCACCTTTAATGAAAGAAGAATCCCCCATTTCCGTGATTTCAGCTTTACGCAGCATCTGACGGACAATAACTTCAATATGCTTATCGTTAATACGTACACCCTGTAAACGATAAACATCCTGTACCTCATTAACGATATAGTTAGCTAATGCTTCTACCCCTTTAAGTCGGAGAATGTCATGCGGAGTAGGTGGTCCATCAGAAACGATTTCTCCTTTCTCAATAAACTCACCCTCAAACACTGTCATCTGACGCCATTTTGGAATCAGCACTTCATAATGATCACTGCCATCAGTTGGCGTAATCACCAGACGGCGCTTACCCTTGGTTTCTTTACCAAAGCTGACTGTGCCAGAGATTTCAGCCAGTATGGCCGGCTCTTTTGGCTTGCGTGCTTCAAACAGGTCGGCCACACGAGGCAGACCACCGGTAATATCGCGTGTTTTTGAACCCTCTTGAGGTATACGGGCAATAATGTCACCTATATTGACCTTATTCCCATCTTCCACGCCTACAATGGCTTTGGCTGGCAAGAAGTAGTGCGCTGGAACCGTGGTTCCAGGCAAATTCAGCTCTTTGCCTTTACCGTCCAGCAAGGTTATTGCAGGTCGCAAATCCTTACCGGCAGAAGGCCGCTCTGCTGTATCCATAACAGAAATGCTGGACAGACCGGTGATTTCATCAGTCTGATGAGTCACACTGAGGCCCTCTTCCATACCATCGAATTTCACCTTACCGGCAACTTCCACGACAATCGGGTGAGTATGCGGATCCCAAGTTGCTACAACCTGACCGATTTCCACTTCTGATTTGTCTTCACCATTGATCACTGCACCATAAGGTAATTTGTAACGCTCACGCTCACGGCCATGCGTATCATTGACATACAACTCACCGGAACGTGAAACCACGACCAGCTCGCCGCTCACTTTTTTCACAGTTTTCATATTGTGCAGGTGAATGGTACCAGTCGTTTTCACCTGTACACTGTCAGCAGCAGTCGCACGTGATGCCGCACCACCGATATGGAAAGTACGCATGGTTAACTGAGTACCCGGCTCACCGATAGACTGGGCAGCGACCACACCGACAGCCTCACCAATGTTGGCAAGATGACCACGGCCCAGATCACGACCATAACAAAGTCGACAGATGCCCTGATTAGCTTCACAGGTAATGGCTGAACGTACAATAACTTCATCAATACTATTGGTTTCAAGCGCATCGATCATCTTCTCATCGATTAAGGTGCCCGCTTCAATAACCAGTTCGCCATCAGCATTAACAACATCCTGTGCAACCACTCGTCCCAGTACGCGTTCACCCAAGGGAGCGATGATGTCACCACCCTCAATAATGGGCGTCATCACCAGGCCTGTTCCTGTACCACAGTCCGCTTCCTTGATCACAAGATCCTGAGAAATATCGACAAGACGGCGTGTCAGGTAACCTGAGTTTGCTGTCTTCAATGCTGTATCGGCCAGACCTTTACGAGCACCGTGTGTCGAAATGAAGTACTGAAGAATATTCAGACCTTCCCGGAAGTTTGCCGTAATTGGTGTTTCAATAATCGAACCATCAGGCTTGGCCATCAAACCACGCATACCGGCTAACTGACGAATCTGTGCGGGGGAACCCCTGGCACCGGAATCCGCATAAATATAGACCGAGTTAAAAGATTCCTGTTCCTCTTCTTCGCCATCACGGTTTATTACTTTTTCAGTGGAAAGACCGTCCATCATGGATTTTGCAACCTGATCATTTGCACGTGACCAGATATCAATCACTTTATTGTATTTTTCACCCTGAGTTACCAAACCTGAAGCAAACTGTGATTCAATTTCCGCAACTTCAGCTTCAGCTTTTGAAATCAGCGTGGCTTTCTCATCAGGAATCTCAAAATCATTCACACCAATGGATGAACCGGAATAAGTAGAATACTTATAGCCCATGTACATCAACTGGTCAGCAAATATAACGGTTTCTTTCAAACCCACGTTGCGATAACAGGTATTGATAATATGAGATATCTGTTTTTTCGCCATTTTCTGATTCACCAGTTCAAACGGTAAACCATCTGGGACGATATCAAACAGCAATACGCGCCCTACTGTCGTATCAACAATAGAGGTTTTTTCAATACGCTCACCATTATCATCAAACAATACTTCTTTCAGACGTACCTTGATACGCGCCTGTAAATGTGCATTTTTAGAGCTATAGGCTTTCAGTACCTCATTGGTGTTGGCAAAAACCATGCTTTCACCCTGCGCATTAATACGCGAACGGGTCATGTAATAAAGACCCAGTACCACATCCTGCGAAGGCACGATGATTGGCTCACCGGAAGCCGGTGATAAAATGTTGTTGGTAGACATCATCAAGCTACGCGCTTCCAATTGAGCTTCCAGCGTCAAAGGAATATGGACAGCCATCTGATCACCGTCAAAGTCAGCGTTATACGCTGCACACACCAGCGGATGTAACTGAATAGCTTTACCTTCAATTAATACGGGCTCAAATGCCTGAATACCCAATCTATGAAGTGTTGGCGCACGGTTAAGCAGTATCGGGTGCTCACGGATAACTTCCGCAAGAATATCCCAGACATCTGCTGTTTCCTTCTCAACCATTTTCTTGGCGGCTTTAATTGTTGTCGCAGCACCGCGCAAAATCAGCTTGCCCAAAATAAATGGTTTGAACAGTTCCAGTGCCATTTTCTTCGGCAGACCAGCCTGGTGTAATTTCAGGGTAGGACCTACCACGATAACGGAACGGCCGGAATAGTCGACACGTTTACCCAAGAGGTTCTGACGGAAACGACCCTGCTTACCTTTGATCATGTCGGCCAGTGATTTTAACGGACGCTTATTGGAGCCTGTGATAGCCCGTCCACGACGACCATTATCCAGAAGCGCATCAACAGATTCCTGCAACATACGTTTTTCATTACGTACAATAATGTCAGGCGCGTTCAAATCCAGCAGGCGTTTTAAACGGTTATTTCGGTTAATAACACGGCGGTATAAGTCATTCAGATCTGAGGTGGCAAAACGACCACCATCCAGTGGCACCAGCGGACGCAAATCAGGTGGCAACACCGGCAAGACCGACAGCACCATCCACTCAGGCTTATTACCTGAATTAATAAAACCATCCAGCAGTTTCAGTCGCTTGGACAGTTTTTTCAGTTTGGTTTCACTGTTGGTATTTGGAATTTCTTCACGCAAGGTATTCGCTTCATCTTCAATATCCAGATCTGCCATCAAATCCTGAATAGCTTCCGCACCCATTTTCGCCTGAAAATCATCACCGAATTCTTCCAGAGCATCATAATACTGTTCATCATTTAACAGTTGGCCACGCTCAAGCGTGGTCATGCCCGGATCAGTAACAACAAAAGATTCAAAATATAAAATTCGCTCAATATCACGCAAAGTCATATCCAGCAACAAACCTATACGGGATGGCAAGGATTTCAAAAACCAGATATGCGCAACCGGACTAGCCAGTTCAATATGGCCCATACGTTCACGGCGTACTTTAGACAGGGCAACTTCCACCCCGCATTTTTCACAGATGACACCTCTGTGCTTGAGGCGCTTGTATTTTCCACACAAGCATTCATAGTCTTTTACCGGGCCAAAAATTTTGGCGCAGAACAAGCCTTCTCTTTCTGGTTTGAAAGTACGGTAGTTAATGGTCTCAGGCTTTTTAACTTCGCCAAACGACCATGAGCGAATTAATTGTGGCGATGCCAAGCCAATTCGAATTGAATCAAAGTCTTTAGCTTGTGATTGTGATTTCAATAAACCTAGCAGGTCTCTCATTCTAATCCTCCACCCAAAGGGTAAAAGGATTCAGAGCAAAATTTTCACTCTGAATCCGAATTCTTAATTGTCGGTTTCAAGTTCCATGTCGATGCCTAAAGAGCGAATCTCTTTAACGAGTACGTTAAATGATTCAGGCATACCAGCTTCCATACGATGATCGCCATCAACGATATTTTTATACATCTTGGTTCGACCACCAACGTCATCAGATTTCACTGTAAGCATTTCCTGCAATGTATAGGCTGCGCCATAGGCTTCCAGTGCCCACACTTCCATTTCACCGAAGCGCTGGCCACCAAACTGGGCTTTACCTCCCAGCGGTTGCTGGGTAACAAGAGAATACGAACCGGTTGACCTTGCATGCATTTTGTCATCAACAAGATGGTTCAGCTTCAGCATATACATGATGCCAACGGTAACTTTACGATCAAAAGCATCACCAGTACGGCCATCATAAAGAGTAATCTGACCATCCTCGCTCATATCGGCAAGTTCCAGCATTTGTTTGATTTCTGTTTCACTGGCCCCATCAAAAACAGTCGTTGCCATAGGCACGCCATCTTTCAGGTTATGCGCCAGTTCCATAATTTCAGCATCACTCAGACTGGACAAATCTTCTTGTCGCAAGGCATCACCAATACCGTTATAAATTTTATCCAGCAGTTTTCTGATATCCGCAACTTTTTGCTGTTGCTGAACCATGGCATCTATTTTTTCGCCAAGGCCTTTAGCAGCAGCACCCAAATGCGTCTCCAGAATCTGACCGACATTCATACGGGATGGCACACCCAAAGGATTCAAGACGATATCAACCGGATTGCCTTTTTCGTCATAAGGCATATCTTCAACCGGCATAATGACAGAGATAACACCTTTGTTACCGTGACGCCCTGCCATTTTGTCACCTGGCTGAATACGACGTTTGATAGCCAGATAAACCTTAACAATTTTCAATACACCGGGGGCCAGATTGTCACCCTGAGTTAATTTGCGTTTTTTATCTTCAAAGCGCTCATCCAGCTCTTCACGACGCTCTTTTAATTGAGTGGCAGCATTTTCCAGCTGCTCGCTCAGCTTGTCATCAACCAGACGCAGCTTAAACCAGTCATCAGCATTGAGCTCGTCAAGGTATTCAGCGCTCAGGGTGTCGCCTTTCTTAAGTTTAGGGCCACCTGAAACTTCCTTGCCAGTCAGTGCTTTGCGCAAGCGCTGGAAAGTAGCTTCTTCAACAATCCTGTATTCGTCTTCAATATCCTTACGAACCTTGGCAAGCTGAAGTTCTTCAATTTCAAGCGCACGCTTGTCTTTTTCCAGTCCATCACGCGTAAAAATCTGTACATCTATAACTGTACCTTTAACTGAACTTGGTACACGCAAAGAGGTATCTTTTACATCTGAGGCTTTTTCACCAAAGATTGCTCGTAATAATTTTTCTTCCGGCGTTAGCTGTGTTTCACCTTTCGGCGTCACTTTACCGACCAAAATATCACCAGCATTAACTTCCGCACCAATATAAACCACTCCGGATTCATCCAGACGGGACAAGGCACTTTCGCCAATATTTGGAATGTCAGCCGTTACTTCTTCAGAGCCCAGCTTGGTATCACGGGCGATACAGGTCAATTCCTGAATATGAATAGACGTGAATCGGTCTTCTTTTACAACACGCTCGGAAATTAAAATGGAGTCTTCGAAGTTATAACCATTCCACGGCATGAAAGCGATACGCATATTCTGACCTAAAGCCAGTTCTCCCATATCAATAGAGGGTCCATCTGCAAGAATATCGCCAACAGCTACCGTATCACCTACCTTCACCAGGGGACGCTGGTTAATACAGGTATTCTGGTTAGAACGGGTATATTTGGTCAGATTATAAATATCAACACCGGCTTCGCCCGAGACAGTTTCCTTGTCATGTACACGAACAATAATGCGTGCCGCATCAACGCTATCAATGACACCACCACGTTTGGCCACAACACAGACACCGGAATCACGTGCAACATATTTTTCCATACCGGTACCTACCAGTGGTTTTTGTGCCACCAGGGTAGGAACAGCCTGACGTTGCATGTTTGATCCCATCAAGGCTCGGTTAGCATCGTCATGTTCCAGGAAAGGAATCAGGGAAGCGGCAACAGAAACAACCTGTTGTGGACTCACGTCCATGAAATCAATCTGATCATTATTAACCAGGGTAAATTCGTTCTGGTGTCTTACAGACACCATATCTTCAGTGAATTTTCCTTTTTTATCTAAGGGTGAACTTGCCTGCGCGATAACATAGTTACTTTCTTCAATCGCAGAAAGATAAACAATTTCATCGGTTACAACACCGTTCACAACTTTTCTTACCGGACTTTCCAGGAAACCATATTTATTGGTTTGGGCATAAGTTGCCAGAGAGTTGATCAAACCAATATTTGGCCCCTCAGGCGTCTCAATCGGACAAACACGGCCATAGTGAGTCGGGTGCACGTCACGCACCTCAAAACCTGCTCGTTCGCGTGTTAAACCTCCAGGCCCCAAGGCTGAGATACGACGCTTGTGTGTTACTTCAGATAAGGGATTATTCTGATCCATAAACTGAGACAGCTGACTCGAACCGAAAAATTCTTTAATGGCAGCAGCAACAGGTTTGGCATTGATCATATCCTGTGGCATCAGCCCTTCACTATCTGCCATGGATAAACGTTCTTTAACAGCACGTTCAACACGAACCAGACCGACACGGAACTGGTTTTCAGCCATTTCACCGACAGAACGAATACGACGGTTACCCAGATGATCAATATCATCCACTGTGCCATAACCATTACGGATATTGACCAGAGTCTTGATAACGTCGACGATGTCTTCTTTACTGAGCACACCGGAACCTTCGGATTCTTCCCTGCCTAGGCGACGATTAAATTTCATGCGTCCAACTACTGACAGGTCATAACGATCTTCTGAGAAAAACAGATTCGCAAACAGGTTTTCTGCAGACTCTTTAGTTGGTGGCTCACCCGGGCGCATCATGCGGTAAATTTCCACCAGCGCCTCAAGTCTGTTTTCAGTTGAATCAGATCTCAGGGTATCTGCAATGAAAGGACCACAATCCAGATCATTGGTATAGATTGTTTCAAATTCCTTAATGCCTGCATTAACCAGTGTTTCTAATATTTCCTCGGTGATTTCAGCATTACAAGGTACTAATATTTCACCAGTTTCCTTATTAATGACATCCGTCGCCAAGGCATCGCCTAACAGGAATTCAGAAGGCACATCCAGTTTGGTTAACTTGGCATTTTCAATTTCACGAATATGACGTGCCGTGATTCTTGAGCCAGCTGGCACAATCACTGTACGCTTATTCTTGATATCAAAATTCAGTACAACACCACGCAGACGCGAAGGCACCAGTTCGATAGAAAATTCACCGTCTTTGCCAATAAAGTATTTATTATTGTCATAGAACATTTCCAGAATTTCCTGGGCACTGTAATCAAGTGCTTTTAACAGTATGGATGCTGGCAGTTTCCTTCTGCGGTCAATCCTCACAAAGACCAGATCTTTGGGGTCAAACTCGACATCCAGCCAGGAGCCTCGGTAAGGAATAATTCGGGCGGAATACAGAAGCTTGCCCGAGCTATGTGTTTTACCTTTATCGTGATCGAAGAACACACCTGGAGAGCGGTGCAACTGGGAAACCACTACGCGTTCGGTTCCATTGATGACGAAAGTACCACTGTCCGTCATCAATGGAATTTCACCCATGTAAACTTCCTGCTCTTTGATATCTTTAATAACTTTGGCAGTTGATTCTTTCTCGTAAATAATCAGACGCACTTTTACGCGCAGGGAAACGGCATAGGTAGCACCACGCAACATACATTCGCTGACATCAAATTCCGGTTTACCCAGACGATAACTCACATATTCCAGTAAAGCTTTACCGGAATAGGAAACGATTGGAAATACTGATTTAAAGGCCGCATGCAGACCCTGATCCAGACGCTCCTCGGGTGGCGTGGAAGCCTGGGTAAATTGTTTATATGAATCAATCTGGATAGCCAGAAGATAGGGTATATCCATAACGCTTTGCAGTTTGCTAAAGTCTTTACGGATACGTTTTTTCTCAGTATATGAATATGCCATCAGTGGTACCTAATCAGCGAATTTTCTGAATCTCGTTACTCTTGGTCTTTCCAATTGGTCTTCCTAAAGTAACCCCAGCATTTTCTATTGCACTTGCCAATAAACTGTTTAAATCAACCTATTGCTAAAGCGCAGAAAGGTGGAAGGCCATTTAAATAAAATGCCCTTCCACCCTGCAAATCAACTTTTAGCGTTGATTTATTTAAGCTCGACTGTCGCACCAGCTTCTTCAAGCTGTTTTTTGAAGTCTTCTGCTTCTTCTTTGCTCGCACCTTCTTTGATTGGAGATGGTGCGCCATCAACCAAGTCTTTAGCTTCTTTAAGTCCAAGTCCGGTAATACCACGAACTGCTTTAATGACATTCACTTTCTTGTCACCAGCAGCAGCCAGAATTACATCAAACTCGTCTTTTGCTGCAGCAGCATCACCACCGGCATCACCGCCAGCAGCTGGAGCAGCAACTGCAACAGCAGCGGCAGCAGAAACACCAAACTTTTCTTCCATTGCTGAAACTAGTTCGACCACGTCCATGACCGACAGTTCAGCGATACCTTCCAATATTTCTTCTTTAGATAGAGACATTTAGACTCTCCTTTTCAATTTTATTTAATTAACTAAAACACTAAGTGTTTTACGTGTCTTTTACGCGTTAAGCTGCTTCCTGTTTCTGATCACGAACAGCTGCAACTACACGGGTAACCTTGGCAGGCACCTCGTTCACTGTTCTTGCCAGTTTGGTCACCGGTGCCAGCATGACACTCATTAAGGTCGCAATTGCCTGATCGTAAGTTGGCAACTTCGCCAAAATATCGATCTGGTCTGCAGCCAGCAGGTTTCCACCAACAGCCAGGGCTTTAACATCAAATTCATCATTCTCTTTGGAAAAATCCTTAAGTACGCGTGCAGCAGCACCTGGATCTTCCTGCGAGAATGCTAAAATCGTAGGACCTACCAATGCTTCGTTGAGACACTCATATTCAGTACCTTCAATAGCACGTTTCAACAAAGTGTTTCTGACAACTCGCAGATAGACTTTATTTTCGCGCGCTATTTTTCTCAGCTCAGTAAGCTCACTAACAGTAACTCCCCGATAATCGGCAAGCACTGCTGATAAAGCACCTTTAGCAGCTTCGTTGACTTCGGCAACTATTTGCCGTTTGTCTTCTATACGAATAGCCACTTTATATACTCCTAAGTTTTGATTGCCGTAATAGCTACTTCAAAATGCATTAAAGCGACAACCAGTTAAGAAACCGGAAAACCGATTTCAAACCCCTGCTTTCTTTTCGGAAAACAGGCTCTTATTCGGTGAATAACTCCTCTTTACTGCCGGAGTCGGGTCTTCACCATCTGCGCAGGACATTAAGCTCATGGACAATACATCAACATCTATAAGCACCTGCGGTCTTTGACGGCCTTGCTTTCTAATAGAAAACAACACCCCAAAGTCTTCAACTGGGGCTAGAGTAAATTGAGAATCAAGGTACTCTAACCCCGATATTTCTTTAAAAATCCAGTGAGGATTGATCTATCTGGATGCCCGGCCCCATGGTTGAAGACAATACTATTTTCTTCACATAGGTACCTTTGGCAGACGCTGGTTTGGCTTTTTTCAAATCAGCTAATAAAGCCTCTAAATTGCCTTTTACAGCACTAGCATCAAAATCTGCTTTGCCGATGCCACCATGGATTATTCCACTTTTATCTGTTCGGTAACGTACCTGACCAGATTTAGCATTTTTTACAGCGCCTTCTACATCAGGAGTCACAGTGCCTACTTTAGGGTTAGGCATCAAACCTTTAGGGCCTAAAATAGTACCAAGCTGACCAACTATACGCATTGCATCCGGGCTGGCAATCACGACATCAAAGTCCAGGTTGCCGCCTTTGATGCTTTCAGCCAGATCTTCGAAACCAACGACATCTGCACCAGCTGCCTTAGCTTTATCTGCATTCTCACCCTGAGCAAATACCGCAACGCGTACATCTTTACCTGTACCATGCGGCAAGGTCGTTGCGCCTCTCACTGCCTGATCAGATTTACGCGCATCAATTCCCAGATTAATGCTGACATCTATTGATTCTTTGAACTTGGAAGTCGAAAGCTCAGCAATTAAAGCTACTGCCTCATCAATTGAATAAGACTTCCCAGCTTCTAGTTTCTCGGCAATTAATTTTGCTTTTTTAGTTAACTTGGCCATTAGTTCACCCCCTCTGTTTCAATGCCCGCACTTCTGGCACTGCCTGCCAATGTCCGCACTGCTGCATCCATATCAGCCGCAGTCAGATCAGGCATTTTAAGCGTCGCTATCTCTTCAAGCTGGGCACGGGTAACTTTGCCAACTTTTTCCGTATTAGGACGACCACTGCCTTTTTTCAGGCCCGCTGCTTTTTGCAACAACACGGCAGCTGGAGGTGTTTTAGTAATGAATGTGAAGCTTCTGTCAGCATAGACAGTAATCACAACAGGAATCGGTAAGCCAGGTTCAACACTTTGAGTTTCAGCATTGAACGCCTTACAAAAATCCATGATATTGACACCATGTTGACCAAGAGCCGGACCAACAGGTGGACTTGGGTTAGCTTTGCCTGCACCAACCTGCAATTTAATATAAGCTAATACTTTTTTAGCCATTTTACTTACTCCTTTGGGTCTAACGCCTTTCGGCTCCCCTGGCGCTGCTTCTAACAAGAATGCAGCGACTTTAATTTAAGAGGTTTTCACAGGAAAACCTCCACCAAATACTTTTAACCTTTCTCGACTTGCGAGAATTCAAGCTCAACAGGTGTTGAACGACCGAATATCAGTACAGCCACTCTCACCCGACTTTTCTCATAATTCACTTCTTCTACCGTACCAGTGAAGTCATTAAAAGGCCCATCGGTAACCCGAACCATTTCACCAGGCTCATAAACAGTTTTATGAGTAGGCTTATCAACCGACTCTTCGAGGCGGTTCATAATTTCATTCACTTCACGTTGCGTAATCGGTGCTGGTTTGTCGGCTTTACCACCAATAAAACCCATCACTCTCGGTGTATCTTTTACCAAGTGCCAGGTTACATCATTCAATGCCATGTTTATTAACACATAGCCTGGGAAAAATTTACGCTCACTTTTGCGTTTCTGCCCACCACGCATTTCAAGGACTTCTTCTGTTGGCACAAGTATTTCGCCAAACAGCTCAGGACTGCCAGATAAAGCAATCCTTTCTTCCAGCGCCTGTTTTACTTTTCGCTCATAGCCTGAATAAGCATGAATCACATACCAACGCTTATCATTTTCAGAAGCTGACATTCTTATTTTTCCCTAACCAATAATAAACGTGATCACGAAACTTAAAAGTGAATCCAGAGCCCAGAGAATTAAAGCCACAATCATGACAACCACAACAACTATTAAAGTTGTCTGAGTCGTTTCTGTTCGGGTTGGCCACACTACCTTTCTAATTTCTGTTTTAGCCTCCAGGCACAAAGCAACAAAAGCTTTACCTTTTGCGGTGAGCGCTGCCAGCCAACCGGCAACTCCGGCTAAAACCAATAACCCTAATACTCTGTAAAGCATGGACTCCGCAGCAAAATAGCTATTGCCATAAACGCCTGCTATCACAAGTAGCAGAACAATTACCCAAAGCACTAAATCCAGACTACCGCTATCCTTGCTGTTCTGGTTCTTCAGCTTCGCTGCTTTTCCAACCTTTTCGTTCATTTCACTGACTTTCAATATTCATTTAATGGCAGGCCAGGAGGGAATCGAACCCCCAACCTGCGGTTTTGGAGACCGCCGCTCTGCCAATTGAGCTACTGGCCTATACAACTACTTAATCACCGAACGTCTTATTTCAAAAGACGAGTAAGCCGAGAAGACCGCAAAGCAGTAATCCCGGCTTAACTTAAATGCTTGTTAGCAGTTTATTCGATGATTTTAGCGACGACACCAGCTCCAACTGTACGACCACCTTCGCGAACAGCAAAACGCTGACCTTCTTCCATCGCAATAGGAGCAATCAGTTCAACTGACATCTTCACATTATCACCAGGCATTACCATTTCTACACCTTCTGGCAACTCAACAGCACCAGTTACATCAGTGGTTTCAAAATAGAACTGAGGGCGATATCCTTTAAAGAAAGGGGTATGACGTCCACCCTCATCTTTGGATAGTACATAAACCTCACCTTCAAATTTGGTATGTGGTGTAATTGAACCTGGTTTAGCCAGAACCTGACCACGCTCAACATCTTCACGCTTGGTACCACGCAACAGTACACCAACATTCTCACCGGCACGGCCTTCGTCAAGTAATTTACGGAACATCTCTACCCCAGTACAGGTAGTAGTCTGAGTATCCCTAATACCGACGATTTCGATTTCTTCACCAACTTTAACAACACCTCGAGCTACACGGCCTGTTACTACAGTACCACGACCTGAAATTGAGAATACGTCTTCAATTGGCATCAGGAATGGTTTTTCGATATCACGCTCAGGCTCAGGAATATATTCATCCAGTGTTTCTACCAGTTTCTGTACAGCAGGCATACCGATATCAGAAGTATCACCTTCCAGCGCTTTCAGAGCAGAACCGATAATAATTGGCGTGTCATCACCTGGGAATTCATATTGATCCAGTAATTCACGGATCTCCATTTCAACCAGCTCCAGCAGTTCTTCATCATCAACCATATCGGCTTTATTCATGAAAACTACAATATAAGGTACACCAACCTGACGAGATAACAGGATGTGTTCACGCGTCTGAGGCATAGGACCATCAGCTGCAGAACAAACCAGGATCGCACCGTCCATCTGTGCAGCACCTGTGATCATGTTTTTAACATAGTCAGCATGGCCTGGGCAGTCAACGTGAGCATAATGACGATTTGGAGAGTCATACTCAACGTGAGAAGTCGCAATAGTAATACCGCGCTCTCTTTCTTCCGGCGCATTATCAATACCAGCAAAGTCTACCGCTGTACCACCCCAGGTTTCCGCACATACGCGCGTCAACGCTGCTGTCAGTGTTGTTTTACCATGGTCAACGTGACCAATCGTGCCCACATTTACGTGGGGCTTATTTCTTTCAAATTTTTCCTTTGCCATCGAAAATGCCTCCGACCTTTATTAATAACTATTTTATAAATATTTTCTAATCTTTCTTTCATCATTCTCTGTATAAGAGAGATGGTGCTCACACCCAGAGTCGAACTGGGGACCTCATCATTACCAATGATGCGCTCTACCACCTGAGCTATGCGAGCTTTCTTAAAGATTTACTCACATCATCCTGTTTCGATTTTGCTTAATGCCCAATCTAAACAGCCCAAGACTCGACTATGGAGCGGGTAGCGGGAATCGAACCCGCATGATCAGCTTGGAAGGCTGGAGTTCTACCATTGAACTATACCCGCATGTAACCCGCTTCATCCCCGCGTCAAATCTGCGTCAGACTGTAAAATCCACCCGCAATCCAACTCCTGTCGTGCCTTATATAGGCTCGCATACAAAAAACAGAGGACCAGGAACTATTAACGTTTGCGTTATTATTTTCCTAGTCCACTGTTTTCTGCTCTTTAATCCCAAGGTTTAAAACCTTCGGGACTACCAGAAACCCTCTATCTGACTGGTGGAGGGGGGTGGATTTGAACCACCGAAGCTTACGCGTCAGATTTACAGTCTGATCCCTTTGACCACTCGGGAACCCCTCCAAAAAGAACATCAGACAAGCTTTTTTCTGGCTCTCTTTTACACAGAGGCCGCATTCTATGGGAATTAGACTTCAGGTGCAATGATTTGACAGAGATTTTCTGATTGTTTTAGGTCTGGCCAGGTATTCAGTAAAGTTTGCCACAAGGCCTCTAATTCCGAGCTTGTCGCCGAATTAATGACAATCCAAAGCTCGGTATTACTGCGCACTATTTCCTGAATATTGGTTGCATAGCCCTCTGATGCAAGCTCTCCTTGTAAATTAAAGGCAGATCTTTGTTGTGAAAACACCCCCAATGAAATGCCTCGCGCCAGATCCCCGTCAGTAATAAGAAAGCTATCTATGCCGTTTTCCAGCAGATTCGCCAATGTTTGCCTGGCGGCCGCATCGGAGCTGAATGGTGGCATATAAACCCGATATTCAGAATCTATCTGTTCTACCGTCTCAACTCTGGCTTGCAGGCCTTGTTGTCTTATCTCGGCAAGTTGTGCATTGCTGTCAGCAATATTTCCAAAATCACCAACGGCAAGACAGGCAGACTCTGAGACAGCATCTCCAGATTCACTGGCTGTTGGTTGCGAGCTTATCCCACCGAGAACCGTATTTTCTAAAATTGCAGTTTCCGCATCAGATGATCCGCTAACAGCCTCCTCCACAGTGTTTTCTGTAATCTGCTCATCAGACAGCTCACTAAGTAAGACCAGGTGCTGCGGTGCCAGTTGCGCAGGTTCTCTGACAACAAGCGTATCTGAATTGCCTGATCCCGGTAAAAGTTCCAGATTCCAGGACAGGTAAAGCAGATTCAGAAGTACCAGGCAAATTGCAAAATTTCTCATTGCTCGTTATCGCCATTCTCTGAATAAGTACAGACTAAAGCCAGACCCTCCAAGACCAGTTCAGGCCGGTGTTCATGCTGCCATGTAATAAAAGGAGATAAAAGTGCCGCATCTCCACCACACAAATACCAGTGCTGGTCATGCCCCCACTGTCTGCGAACTTTCTCCATCATGCCCAATGCCATATTTAAAACACCATGATTTATGGCTTCGGTTGTTTTTTTTCCGGGTTCAAAGCTGGTATTCGGGTCAGGTTGGTATGGTAAATTGGCTGTATGCTCACCCAGACTACGCTGCATCAATTGTATTCCAGGGACTATAAAGCCACCCTCATGCTGCCCCTCAGCATTAACCAAATCTATTGTCATGGCGCTACCACAATCAACAATGCATACAGCTGATCGTGCCGCCTTATAAGCTGCCAGCATTGCCAGCCAGCGATCCACACCCAGCGTTGCAAAATCCTGATAGGCATTTTTTAATCCTGCAAATTCTGCCTGCACTGTTGCGTAATTAACTTTTAAGGCAAACTGCTCATTGCAAAAAAGGGAAAAAGAATTTTTGAAATTTTCTCCTCTTACATTTGATGCCCGTATTTCTTTTATTCCTGCTTGTTTCAGTTCTTTTAATTGCAGGCAAAAAGAATCAGGAAATACCTCGATAGACACTGGGGCAAAAACATGGTCAGAGCGAATTTTTTCATTTTGCTTTTCCTTGTAATCTATCAGTCGCCATTTAATGCAAGTATTGCCTGCATCAACCTCAAGAATTCTCATTGATTTCTTTCCTTCAACAACCTCGGCGACAGCTCTCCGCCATGAAAAGTTTCTACACCTTTCTCAGTCTGTAAAATGAGCGCCCCCTGCTCGTTAACACCCATTACTTTACCTATAATACCCGCAGGCTGATTACTGTGAGTCTTTAATTCCACCTCCTGATGACGCAAAGCATCAAAATTTTCCCACTCCGTTTTAAAAGCAGTGAAACCTTTACGTTCAAATTCATCAATTATAGTGGTAATTTCAGTCAACAACTCAGCAGTCAATTCATTTCTATCCGGAGCACTGCCAGAAATAGTTTTTATATCCACCCAAGCCTGATCCACATCTGCCATTACTTTCAAATTTGCATCTATATTCAAACCCAAACCAATCAGAACTTGCGCCAAACCAGTCGGGTCACCTGAAATTTCCAGCAATATTCCAGCCAGTTTTTTACCCTGCCATAGAACATCATTAGGCCATTTTATACCTAATTCCTGAACCTGATTTCGTGTTAATACCCTGACAACAGCTAAAGCAACAACCAGACTCAACCCCTCCAGCTCACTGACTCCAGTATTGAATTCACGCGCAATAGTGAGATAAAGGTTGCAGCCGTATGGACTGACCCAAGGTCTGCCTCTTCTGCCTTTTCCCGCCGATTGCTGTTCAGCCAAACACACAAACACTTTGTTCCCGGTTAATTTTAACTGGCTATTTTGTAAAATGCTCATCACATATGATGAAGTTGAATCAATGTTCTGAAATATTTCGATATGTGAAAATTTATCTTGTGAACCTTCTGCAATATTTTTCCTGATACTTTCTTCATTTAGTAAATTCAGAGGCTCAACTAATTTATAGCCTTTACCTTTTATTGAATGCAATTCAAGACCCAATTCCTGAATTTTAGGAATCATTTTCCAAATAGCTGTCCGGCTTACCTTGAGTGTCGCCGCTAGTTTTTCACCAGAATGGAACTTGCCATCAGCAAGAAGTTTGAGTAATTCAAAATGCATATTTACGTAGATAAAAAATTGGGAAGCTGAAGCTTCCCAATTTTAAGATTGTGGCTCAGCTTAAAATTTAATCTGAGCATGAAACAGTAAAAACAGTTCTAGCCAGAATTAAAGATCATACCCTCTTTCATCATGTAGAACGATATCCAGTCCTGAAGTTTCGTCTTCTTCACCAACCCGAAATCCAATAATGGCAGTAACAACTTTTACAATAATGTAGGTCAATACTGCCGTATAAACCAGCGTGCTGACTATCCCAAGTAACTGCACACCAACCTGGGAGCCCATCGTCATCCCCTCGTTATAACCCTGCCCACTGAATGCACCCAGTCCTGCTGAAGCAAATATTCCTGCAAAAAAAGTTCCCAGAATTCCACCAACACCATGCACCGGAAAAACATCAAGTGAATCATCAATTTTAAGTACCTGTTTGATATATTGCGTCGCAAAGAAACAAACCACACCGGCACACAAACCTATAACAAGCGCACCACCCGGACCAACAAACCCGGATGCTGGGGTAATCGTACCTAGACCTGCCACCATTCCAGTGACAATACCCAGGACTGAAGGTTTACCAAATTTAATTTTTTCCATCATCATCCAGGCTATGGAACCGGCTGCAGCAGATATATGGGTCACCAGCATAGCCATACCGGCATCGCCATTAGAGGCCAGAGCGCTACCGCCATTGAAACCAAACCAGCCCACCCAAAGCATACCGGCACCTGTGACAGTCATGGTCATGTTATGAGGTGGCATGGGTGTTTTACCAAAGCCACTTCTGCTACCTATAGATAAAGCACAGACCAGAGCTGCCACCCCAGCGGTGATATGTACAACTGTACCCCCGGCAAAATCCAACAGCCCCATAGCACCAAGCCAACCGCCGCCCCACACCCAATGGGTGATTGGGACGTAGACCAACAGTAACCACAGAATACTAAATAGCATCACTGAGCCGAACTTTACCCTTTCAGCAAAACCACCAAAAATCAGCGCCGGCGTAATAATCGCAAAGGTCATCTGAAATAACGCAAACACAGATTCAGGAATAGATCCCGAAACCGTCTCTTCCTGAATACCGGAAAATAGTAGATTACTGAAATCACCTATAAAGGCATTACCTTCACCAAAAGCCAGGCTGTATCCACATATCAGCCAGACAATTGATGCTACGCAGGTAATAGCAAAACACTGCATCAGTACGGAGAGAACATTTCTTACCCTGACAAGCCCGCCGTAAAAAAGCGATAAACCAGGAATCGTCATAAACAGAACCAAGGCTGTAGACGTCATAATCCAGGCGGTATCGGCTCCATCGATCTCCTGAGCAAAACCAACACCTGGTAACAAGACAAGACCCAGCATCAAGCCAACCGACTTAAAGATATTTCTCATTATTTTCCCCTTCAGATTTTTTTATTTTTTATTTGCTGAATCAATAATTTAATCAATTAATCGCCCAGCTTAAGCAAAATAAAGCATAAGTGAAAGCTGAATCTAAAAACAAGCGTTTTAGGTCTTTCATGCCCCAAAATAAACCAGATCTCACGCTTGCACTGCCCCTAAACAGATCATTATAAATTCTTTAAAGCGCATTATTTATAAAAACGCACCAAATATAGGCATAACTATGCCAAGGCCCGGGGTTTTAAAGATTAAATATTTATATCTTATTGTTTTTATTGATTATTTCAATATTGGCATAGTGATTGCTATTTCTCTTGTGCAGCTTCCAGGAGCTAATAATTAACACTTTGTTTCTCAGCAGCTCGACTAGTAAAAAAGAAAAAGCTGCTAAAACTAAATGCAGGAGAATCTAATGAAAATGATTAATGCGATTATCAAGCCATTCAAGCTTGATGACGTCAGGGAAGCACTATCAGAAATAGGAGTTCAAGGGATTACTGTCACGGAGGTGAAAGGCTTCGGTCGTCAAAAGGGACACACTGAGTTGTACCGAGGTGCTGAGTACGTTGTGGACTTTCTGCCCAAATTAAAAATTGAGGTAGCTGTCACCGATTCTGCTCTGGACCAAACCATTGAAACTATCACTAAAGCGGCCAATACCGGCAAAATTGGCGATGGCAAAATCTTTGTCTCTGATATTGCACAGGCCATCCGTATCCGAACCGGCGAGTCCGGCGACGAAGCTTTATAAGCATTTGAATTAACGTTATACCAAGCTTTTAGGAGGGCTTAGTATGGAAAGCAACTTAAATTATATTTTTGAACTGCAGTACGCCATGGATACCTTTTACTTCCTGGTGACTGGGGCATTAGTTATGTGGATGGCCGCTGGCTTTGCAATGCTGGAAGCTGGTCTGGTTCGTTCTAAGAACACCACAGAGATTCTTGCTAAAAACGTATCACTGTTTGCAGTAGCTTGTACCATGTACATGATTTGCGGTTACGCCATTATGTATGATGGCGGTATTTTTCTGAGCGGCATTACAACTGTTGCTGAGATGGATGACGCTGCAACTGCTGCAATATTAGCAGCTTCTGCTGAAGCGGGTTTTGCCGATATGGGCGAATATTCAGGTGCTTCTGATTTCTTCTTCCAGGTTGTATTCGTTGCTACGGCTATGTCCATTGTATCGGGTGCAGTCGCAGAGCGCATGAAATTATGGGCCTTCCTTTTATTTGCCATCGTCATGACTGGCTTGATTTACCCAATGGAAGGTAGCTGGACCTGGGGCGGTGCTTCCGTTTTCGGCATGTTTGAATTGAACTACAGTGACTATGCTGGTTCAGGTATCGTGCATTTAGCCGGTGCAGCTGCTGCACTTGCAGGCGTACTCTTACTGGGGCCTCGTAAAGGTAAATATGCAGCAGATGGTTCGGTGAGACCAATTCCCGGTGCCAATATGCCATTAGCTACTTTAGGTACCTTCATCCTGTGGATGGGCTGGTTCGGTTTCAATGGCGGTTCTACTTTAAAACTGGGTGGTATCGGTGTTGCTAACGAAGTCGCGAACGTATTCCTGAATACAAACGCTGCTGCTGCTGGTGGATTAATCGGCGCACTGATTGTATCTCGCATTATCTTTGGCAAAGCTGACTTAACCATGATCTTGAATGGTGCATTAGCTGGATTGGTTGCTATTACAGCTGACCCTGCTTCTCCTGGCCCATTAGCTTCCACTATCGTTGGCTTAATCGGCGGCATTATCGTGGTATTCAGTATCGTTACTTTCGATAAGCTGAAAATAGATGATCCTGTCGGCGCCTTATCAGTACACGGTGTTGTTGGTATCTTCGGTGTCATGGTTGTTTGTGTCACAGGCGGCGCAAGCGTCAGTGGTCAAATCGTGGGACTGCTCACTATCTTCATCTGGGTATTTGTTACCAGCTTTATTGTCTGGTTCATACTCAAAATGGTCATGGGTATCCGTGTCAGTGAAGAAGAAGAGGAAGAAGGTGTTGACATTTCAGAGTGTGGTGTTGAAGCCTATCCTGAATTCGTTAACAACTAATCTTTTACTAGACCTAACTAGTACTCGAAAAAAAACGCCACTCATTGAGTGGCGTTTTTTTATTGCATAATAAAATCATTTTCTTACTGGTTTTCCGATTCTTCCGGTTGACGGATTTCTTCCAGGCTATTTGAGAATTGACTGGACTCTTCTTCACCAATTTCCAGATCGCGACGAATTAAATACTCAAAACGGTTGGTAGATAAATCACTGGCACTCTGGCTGTCACGAATAATGGTCGGACGAATAAACACCATCAATACGCCCTGATCATCGCCATTGTTGGTAGAACGAAATAATGGCCCTAACAATGGCATGCTGCCAAGGATGGGGACTCTGGTTTCAGTATCGTCATACTGATCATCCATTAAGCCACCAAAGACCAGAAACTCTCCATCTTCAATCAGAACATTGGTCGTAATTTCACGCTCTGCAGTAACAACATCAGCAGTACCCAGCTGTGCAGGCGTAGCCAACAGACTGGATGACTTTTGTTGTATGGTAAGATGCACCAGACTACCCTTACTAACCTGCGGCGTGACAGTTAATTCAATACCGACAGTTTCACGGTCAATCGTCTGGAAAGGATTGTTGGCATTATTGTTGGAAGAAGTAAAACTGCCCGTAATGAAAGGGACTTCAGTACCAACAGCGATATAACCTTCTTCATTGTCCAGTGTCACAATTGAAGGCTGAGACAAAACGCGGGTACTGGCATCTGACTCCAGAGCCTGAATCAACAAACCAAAGCCACGCCCTTCTGCAGCATCAAAATCTCCACCACCAATAACAGCGCCTTGCACACTATTGATAGCACTCGCAGCAGCATCGGAAGTAAACTCAAGTTCACCGCTACCGACGCCGATTATGGTCGCGAGCAGGTTGTCAAACTGTGTTAAATATCCACCGGCCTGCTGATCAGCATAAACTAACTGAGCACTCAGCCTTTGCGCCTGATCTTCAGAAACTTCTGCAATCACCGCTTCTATCAGCACCTGGGGTTTGCGAATATCCAGCTGTGCTATCACCGCTCGTATTTCCCGCAACACACTGGGTGATGCTGCAATAACAAGTGCATTATTGGAGTCATCGACTTCGACACGATAACCTCCCTGACCAGAACCAGTCACCCCACTATTGTCACTTTCTCCAGCAGACATAAGAAAGGTTTCTGACTGCATCATACTGTCCAGAATTGGCTTCAAATTAGATGCCTTGGCGTAATTCAGATTGATGACAGCAACACCAGACTCACGCTGATTAGGCACATCCAAAGTTCTCAGCATATTCCTGAAAGTGGTACGCAAGGTTGCCGGGCCGGAAATGATGACCCGGTTATTTAGTGTGTCTTCAACAATCGACAGACCCTGTTCCTGTATTTGTTGCAGTTCTTCAACAATATAAACAGCCTCTCCCGCCGAAATATTTTCAAGGTTAATCACTTCAATTTCTGCTTCAGAGGGTTGATCCATTTGCTCAATCATGCGGACTACTTCTTCAACATTTGAACGAATATCCGAAACCACCAGATAGTTGCTTTCTGCAAAGGCCTGAATTCTGGCATTGGTGCTGATTACTTGTCTGATAACAGGCGCAAGTCCCTGTGCATCAACATAATCAACTTTAATCAACCTTGTCTCAATTTCATTATCACCACCGCCCAACACACCGAAAGCCTGGTTGAAAGGGACAATGCGCACAACAGCACCGTCAACAACCGCCTGGAAACCCTGTACCTGCAGGGCAGACAGAAATGTCTGATACAGCATGTCAGCATCTATCGTATTAGGCGCAATGATAGTCACATTGCCCCTTACCCGGGGGTCAACCACAAAAGACCGGCCGGTAATTTCTGCAATACTTTCAATCAGGGTATTAATATCCGCATCGCGGAAATTGATGCTGGCCTGTTCCTGTGCCAATGATAAGGCTGAGCATGACATTGCCAAACTCAGGGCCGCTACTTTAAAAAATTTTCGTTTCATTATTACACCGACTATTGCATCAACTCGCTGGTTAAATTAGGTAAAATTCTTGCGGACAAACTAAAAGCATTGACGTATAAAGTGGTTTCCTGACCATTGCGCATCACGGTCACCGGTAAAGTTGTTTCAGTGCTATAGCTCATCCATTGACTGGGATTGGACATCAATTCATCAATACTTGTTGTACCAACCTGAACCACGACATCACCATCCTGTAATTCAGTCAGTGACAGCATTTCTTCCGAAATACCACCGAGCTGTATCCCAGTGGCGGCATTATCCAGTTGCACCGGTACAGCATCGAACATGTTTGCCAGGGAAAAGCCATCCTGTAATAAAACTGTGCTATTCGTATTTTGTCGCTGATTACGAAGCTGTATTGGCATGTCTTCAGGTTTTCTCATGGTTAGCTGTACCTGTCTGCCGCGCTCATCCAAAACAACTCGGGACGTGCTGACACTTACCAGCTCTACACCCGGCTGCAGTTCATCACCAATAGCAAAAACTTTTTCCGCTTGACCGTTTATACTGATTGTCGCTGTAGCAAAACCCTGCCTGCTTAAAACACCAAGCAATTCAGCATTGATGCTCGCTTCAGCAAGCTGCTCTTCAGCTTCAATTTGTCTTAATTCCTGCTCCGAACTTAAGGTACTTTGCCCAAACCAACGCCAACTCAGGTTTTGATCAGCTGGGGCTGTCGCCTGCACTAATTGTATTCCTGTTTGTTCATTCTGGTCCGGGTCTGTCAAATAAGGCGTAAGCATTAAAATCACCAGTACCAGACAACAAAGCGACAAAGTGATATTTAAGCTTAGGCGCAAAGTATTAGCCTTCATGATTAAACTCCAGGCGCCCTGTAAAAGAAGTTGCTTGCTCACTTCTATCAATCAGTACATTTGTCAGTGAAAAACCCTGGCAGGCGCTTTGATGAATGAAGCGCAGGATGCTATTACCATCCATACTTTCTATCTCCATCGAGTACATGATTTCACCATTAGCAGGCCTTTGCCTGAAATTCTCAAGTACCAATTGATTTCTACTTGCCAGCAACTCAAGTAAATCAGAATCAGTCAAGGCAAAAAATTGGTTGTCACGACAATTACTGACTAAGCGCTCAGCCACTGCAGACTGTTCCTGCATCCATTCCCTTTCCTCTATGAGTGCTGTTCTATCCTGCATTAGTGCAGACCGGCTTGTCCATAATCCATTAAAAAGCAAATACACTGCCGTTACCAGAACAAGAGTAGCTCCTGACAAAACAGTTATTTTTTCACGCGTCTGTAGAACTGACCAGAACTGAAGAAGCTTATCACTCATCGCCTGTACTCCGGGCTCAGAATCAGCGCTAAGCTATCTTCAGAGGCTACGCTAATGCGCTTTTCATAACCTTCAAAATCCCATTGCTCAGCAACAGTGGCAACAGATTGTGGCAGGATGAGTTCAAGACTGCCGTTTCGCCACGTCAGCCCCTGTAAGTCACAGTTGCATGATGACATGGCTCTGTCCAATACAGTTAAGGCCTGCATAACTTCACTCTGCAGACTTTCACGTTGCCTGAAACGATTGGAAATATAAGATTCAAGTGTTGTTCTGATATTGCCAGAGCGTATGGTAAGTCCAGGAAACAAACTGTAAAACGCAGATATATTTTGATCACGTAAAGCAGCGATTTCTTCTTCCAGCCGCTTGTTCTGCATATTCAGGGTGGCAAAACCCAACACTAGCGCCAACACAAACAAAGCTGCTGTTTTCAGCCATGGCATCAGATCATTGGGCGTTGATGCAAGCGCAAAATCACCTTTGAGCAAATTGGCATTAGCAAGGTATCCAGCATATTGCCAATCAATACGCGGATGCACTATTTCAACTTTTTCTGCAAATTTCTCTTTAAACAGTGCCGGTAATTCATCTTCCGATAGTCCAGATAAACTAAGCGAGCTCCCTGTTTTTTGCATTAAGTCAGCCAGCATATGCCAGGCTAAATTAGCCGACGCTGAAAAGCCCTCGAATTCACCACAGCGAACCAATATTCTGTCGGCATGCTTAGCGACACAAAGCAAACCTGAATGCCAGGGCAAAGCCATGTAATCCGGTAAAAGCCGATAACTAGTTAGACCTGATGCTTCCACAGTCTCTTTCCAGTCCTGAATCTGAGACCTGGCCACTACCAAAACATTGAGTTTATGCTGGTCTTTACCTGCAATAACAAAGTGCATGTCTTCAGGGGACTGCAAAATTTTATCTTCCAGCATCCAGGGAAGCAGATCAGGCCATTTACGTCTGGGAGCAGAAGGGACAGGCACCTGATGGAATACCAGCCTATCGGATGGCACCCAGATACAAGGCTCACTGCTCTTGAGCAACTCAACAGAAAAGTTTGCGATCTGATCCAGGTGACTATTCATGAGTCTGAATCCAGATGTTCACAAAAACCTGTAGGCCCCATAGACGTATCATCACCCAGACTGCCTGCAAAACGTGGAACCATTGTCACTGTTCTTGAAATAACAACAGGGTCATTTCTGTCATAACGACCCAATACACTATCAATTCTTAGCTGTGATTCACCAAGCATAACTTCCAACTGCAACTGAAAATAGTTAGTCGTAATTCCTACAAAATCTGCTGCCCATAAATCTTCAACCTGCTGTAAGTCCATATCCAAGGCACCACTTAAACCTTCGTAGAAGTCATTCAGACTATAAAAAGGCCTTTGTCTCAATACATAATCAGCAAAGGCCTGAGGAGTTTCACCTCCCATTGCCAGAAGAATTTGCTCTGAAGCCGTATTGATATTAATACTGCTGGCTCTTGGCAATGCTGAAATCCAGGGTTTGAGTAATCTGACAGACCCCGGCCCATAACCTCTCATAATAGCCAATTCTTCAACGTCAGTTAATGCGGAATTGGCAACCATAACAAGCTGCCTGTTGGCATCATAATTTTGCTGCTCTGCACCCCATTCACTGACTTCAGTATCATCACTATCCACCCAGTCAATAATTGTTGCTACAGAAGCCTCATTAAAAGGCAATTCACTGGCGCGCAACAGAGCCAGCCAGGTCCGTACCAGACCGTTAGTCTGGTTTTCCATTTCAGCGTTGAGTTTTTCTCCATCATAAATGGAAAAAGAACTGATATTGACTCTGCCCTGTAAATCCTTCAAACAGCCTCGTAAGAATCCACCCTCTACAGGCAATACAGGTACCGCAATAGCCCAGTTTTCCTCGAGGTGATCTACCCCTCTGTCATCCTGGTCAGACGATAATAATTGTCGCGCCCAGCTCTCTGCACTTAATGCTAACAGGAGTGCCTGGTCCCCATGTAAACTTTTAGTCAGTCTGGCCACATCAATCTGGTGCGCATAAAAAATATTTCCCATGGTTAATACAATTGCCAGCATAAAAATAAGTGCAGCGAGCAATGCTACACCTGTCTGCTTTTGTGGATTTTTATTAACCATTACTTTCCACTCCAGGCAGTAAACGTCTGCTCACTGTTCCATCTTCAAGCTGGATACTCACATCAACCATCAGGGGTAAACTCAACAGATTATTTTCAAACTCAACATCAATGGGTGGCCAGTTCAGCGAGTAATAGCCCAGAGCCGTCAAATTATTGAAATCAATAGCACTGACATCTTCCAGCAATACCCGTTGTTGACCGTCAGAATCCCGTATTGAAACAAATGCCGGCCAGACTGTCCGCAGCAAGCGCCCCGTATCGTCAAGACGGTATTGAACTCTGGTCAGACCCGTCGGATTTGATTCCAGCAAAGCAGCACCACCGCGCGTAAAACTTAATAGAATGTCACTGTTACTGGTTTGATAGGCTGCTTCGATCCCGCCAAAACCATCAGCATATGATCTGGCTCTCAAGTGTAAAATATCATTTGAAATAATTTGCCAGGCTAATTGTAATTGCTGCTCATTCGACAGTTCATTCCGGCTACGCTGGTTAGTATTTAAAACAGATTCCATTGCCTGATAAGCCATGACAGACATCACCGCCAGCAAAAACAAAGAGACGATTGCTTCCAATAAGGTGAATCCAGATGATCTTTTATGATACTTGGCAGGCTTCATGGGTTTAAAACACCTGCTTCATTGACTCTGCCTTGCCCACTTTGGGTATTCAACAAATACATTGTTAGAGTGCTTTCAGTATCATCGCCCTCTCTGGATTTAACACGCGCCTCATATCGAAAGAGATCCCTTCCCATGGCTGGTGTTACCTCTAATTGCCAATCCCAGTTTTGCCCA
>Ga0181577_10000131_pt1 | contig 53615 bp, 56 predicted proteins | sample 101ome_21_FD_132468 | JGI IMG/M metagenome (GOLD analysis project Ga0181577, IMG submission 132468) | Coastal salt marsh microbial communities from the Groves Creek Marsh, Skidaway Island, Georgia - 101413BT metaG (megahit assembly) | ecosystem: Environmental > Aquatic > Marine > Intertidal...
AACAACGGCAACAACGGCAACAACGGCAACAACGGCAACAGAGCAACCATAGTGGCAGCAGACACAGACGATCAACCTCAACCTATAGTTGCCCACCTTACTGAGCTGAGAGACCGCTTATTAAAAGCGCTGTTGAGCATATTGGTTGTATTCCTGTGTCTATTCCCCTTCGCAAACGAGATCTATACTTTTGTATCAGAACCGCTTCGCGCATTGCTACCGGCCGGCTCCTCCATGATCGCAACGGAAGTGGCCTCTCCCTTTTTAACGCCATTCAAGCTGACCTTGTTCGCCGCACTGTTCATTGCCATTCCCTATGTCCTGTTTCAGATATGGAGCTTTATTGCTCCGGGTATGTATCGCCATGAAAAACGCCTTGCGATTCCGCTACTGGCGTCCAGCGTCATACTATTTTATGCGGGGGCTGCCTTTGCTTACTTCGTCGTGTCCCCGCTGATCTTCGCCTTCTTTACCAGTGTCGGCCCGACCGATGTGGCCATAATGACTGACATCAACCGCTACCTCGATTTTGTGCTGAAGCTATTCTTTGCGTTTGGGCTTGCATTCGAAATCCCCATCGTGGCCGTGCTGCTGATTTGGGCGGGCATCACCACCGTTGAGTCGCTCAAGCAGAAACGACCTTACATCATCGTTGGCTGCTTCGTGTTTGGCATGCTGTTAACACCCCCCGATGTAATTTCTCAATCTCTTTTAGCAATTCCAATGTGGCTATTATTCGAGCTTGGCGTTTTCTTTAGCCAGTTTATCACCAGCAAAGAGTTAGATCAGAGCGCCAAAAATCATGGCTGACAAGCCAAAAGCCGGGGGGCTCGGCGTACTCCTTCCTATTCTGGCTCTCCTGAAGCCATATAAACTTCGGGCAACAATCGCAGCCCTCGCGCTTTGTTTCACAGCGGGTGCTACCTTGGGCTTGGGCTATGGTGTCCAAACCCTCATCGACCTAGGCTTTGGCTCGGGCTCCGCTTCTGGTTTACGCGAAGCCATGATCACGCTGTTGTTTATCAGTTCTGCGATTGCGCTTGGTACGTTCACACGTTTTTACTTTGTATCCTGGCTAGGGGAACGAATTTCAGCGGATTTGCGTAAGTCTGTTTTCGACAATCTCGTGCAACTTCACCCCAGTTTTTTTGAAGAAAATCGACCGGGCGAGATCATGTCTCGGCTCACAACCGATACCACCTTACTGCAGACCATTATTGGTTCCTCGCTCAGCATGGCGCTCAGAAGCATGCTCACGCTGAGCGGCGCCATCGTTATGATGTTTATCACCAATTGGAAATTGAGCCTGTTCATTGTCGTAGGCGTACCGAGCGTGTTGGTCCCCATTCTATTCTTTGGAAGAAAGATCCGTTCGCTATCGAGCGCTAGTCAGGACTCAATGGCTCAGGTCGGCTCCTACGCGGGGGAGGTCATTCACCAGCTCAAGACGGTGCAGTCATTCAATCGGCAGCAGCACGAGCAGATGATGTTTTCGAACGAGGTTGAGAAGGCCTTCAGTGTCGCTAAACGCCGAATTCAGCAGCGAGCCTTGCTGATCGGCATTGCCATTTTCGTTGTTTTCGCAAGCATGATCGGAATGCTCTACTCAGGCGGACAAGACTTACTGCAGGGCGCAATGACGGGTGGCGAACTGGGCGCTTTTATCTTTTATGCGGTTATGCTCGGGTCTGGGTTCGCCACGGTTTCCGAGGTCTGGGGCGAAGTCCAACGCGCCGCTGGCGCCGCAGACCGATTGATAGAGCTCATGCGAACGCCCACCGGACTCATCGAGCCCGCACAAGGCATAACGCTGAGCGACGCAGTGGCTTCGATTTCCTTCTCAGATGTGACCTTTGCCTACCCATCTAGGCCTGGGAGCCCCGCCCTTTATGAATTCAATCTAAACGTCAACGCAGGAGAATCCGTGGCGCTCGTTGGCCCTTCTGGGGCGGGAAAATCAACGGTTTTTGAGCTAATTCAGCGTTTCTATGACCCGCAAACGGGCTCGATTCGATTCGGCAGCACCGACATCAAGACGAGCAGCTTGAATGAGCTCCGATCCCAATTCGCCTTGGTTCCCCAACAACCTGTTTTATTCAGTGCATCCGTATATGAAAATATTGCCTATGGCAAACAAGGCTGCAGTAAGGAGGATGTTATTGCTGCAGCAAAGGCAGCCTACGCCCACGAGTTTATTGGGGATTTACCGAAAGGCTACGATTCCTATCTAGGTGAGCAAGGGGTTCGCTTATCCGGCGGTCAGAAACAGCGCATCGCAATCGCAAGGGCGATATTGAAAAACCCCAGAGTGCTGCTGTTGGATGAGGCGACCAGTGCTCTGGACACCGAGTCAGAACACCACATACAGCTCGCACTGTCTCAAATCATGCAGAACCGCACGACGCTCATCATTGCGCACCGCCTATCCACGATACTGCACGTAGACCGCATCGTCGTAATCGACCAAGGCCAAATTATAGGGCAGGGAAAACATCATGAGCTACTGCAAGCCTGCCCTCTGTATAAACGACTGGCCGACTTGCAGTTTAATGAGCGGGCCTTGGCCCGCGAAGATAAGGCCTTAGCTGAACTCGCGAACCAAACCGCCGAGTGATTCCTTAGCATCACCAAACAGCATTCGCGTATTCTCTTTATAGAACAGCGGATTCTCGATACCGGCGAAGCCTGAAGCCATTGATCGCTTCAGCACAAACACTGTTTTGGCAGAATCCACGTTGATTACGGGCATACCGTAGATGGGTGATGACTCTACCTCGCGCGCAGCGGGGTTAACCACATCGTTTGCTCCGATCACAATCGCGACATCCACTGTCTCCATGCGAGGGTTGATTTCATCCATCTCGAGGAGCTGATCATAAGGCACATCCGCTTCCGCAAGGAGTACGTTCATATGACCAGGCATTCGACCCGCTACTGGATGGATACCGAAATTAACCTCGGCGCCGTTTGCCTCTAACAACTCGCACAGCTCTTTCACCACATGCTGGGCCTGAGCCACGGCCATACCGTACCCCGGAATGATAGCGACGTTAGTCGCAGCCTCGAGCACGTAGTAAGCATCTTCGACGCTGATTGGCTTAATTTCGCCCTCGACAACGGTCGCCTCGGTAGCGCCGGAGCCAAAACCACTGAACAGCACGTGACTAAGCGAACGGTTCATCGACTTACACATTATCTGAGTCAAAATAATACCTGATGCGCCCACCAAGGAACCTGCCACAATCAAGATATTATTATTGATTGCGAAGCCGGCGGCACAGGCAGCCAGACCCGAGTAAGAGTTCAACAAGGAAATAACAACCGGCATATCGGCACCACCAATTGGAATCACTGCCATAATCCCAAACAGCAGCGATAAACCAATCACGAGGTACAACCACTGCAAATTCGCAGGCTCCTGAGCAAGCATGACAGCGGACCCAACGATTCCGAGCACCAGTAAAGAATTCACAACCTGCTGCCCGCGGAACAAGATCGCACCGCTGCCGATGGTCTCGCTCAGCTTGCCATAAGCAATAAGCGATCCCGTGAAGGTCACACCGCCAATAAGAACGGACAATACAATCGTTACAACCGTGAACGCACCGACATCGGCGTTAAGAGCTGCCCAGCCAACCAGCAGTGAAGCGAGACCGCCAAAACCGTTGAACAGGGCAACCATCTCTGGCATCGAGGTCATCTGAACCATACGGGCCGCTACAGCGCCAATAAGCCCTCCTACCAGCACACCGGCGATAATCCACTGATACTCAACAATACCTTGATCGATCAGGGCCGCCACAATAGCAATCAACATACCCACTGAAGACATGGTATTGCCTTTACGTGCCGTCGCAGCCGAGCCGAGCAATTTGAGACCAAAAATGAATAGCGCGGCGGCCACAACGTAAGCCAGCTCGATAATCAAGCCATTAAGTGAAAGATCCATTTACTTGCCCCCCGCTTTCTTTTTAAACATCGCGAGCATACGGTCTGTGACCAAATAGCCGCCCACCACGTTTATCGAGGCTAAAGCAACCGCGCCTGCACCCAACCATTGCGCCAAATCGTGGTCACCCGTCCCCGCGAGGGCAATGGCACCCACAACGGTAATACCGGAGATGGCGTTGGCACCTGACATCAGCGGCGTGTGTAAAGTGGCTGGCACTTTATTAATCAACTCGAAGCCCAAGAAAACCGAGAGCATCAAGATAAAGGTTAAAAAGACAATGGTCATATCACTGCCCCCCTTCATAGAACTGTTTGATGGTTGTGTTAGTCACTTCACCACCGTGCGTAATGATGCAACCTGGCAAAATGTCGTGCTCGAAATCAATTACGAATCGATTTGCTTCTTTATCCCAAGCATCCTCGACGAGATTGTACAAATTCGAGGCATACATTTGACTCGCGTCTTTCGCGACGTAGTTCGGTAAGTTGCCTAAACCCACGATCGTAACCCCATTCAGCGTAATCACCTCGTTGGGAACGGAGCCTTCCACATTGCCGCCAGTATCAGCTGCCATATCCACCACAACGGAGCCTGGCGCCATGCCATCAAGCATGTCTTGGGTCACCAGTACGGGCGGCTTGCGACCAAACACTTGGGCGGTTGTGATCACAATGTCCGACTCAGCGATGACCGCTTTTTGAGCTTCGCGCTGCTTAGCGATTTGCTCATCGGTCAAGGCTTTCGCATAACCGTCTTTGGTTTGGCCTGTCTCACCCAGATCAATTTCCAAAAAGGTGGCACCGAGCGACTGAACTTGCTCAGCCACTACAGATCGAGTGTCAAATGCGGTAACGCGAGCACCCAAGCGCTTGGCGGTCGCAATCGCCTGCAGACCCGCGACCCCTGCACCAATCACAAACACTTTCGCCGGTTTCAAGGTGCCTGCCGGCGTCATCATCATCGGTAATATTCTGGGCAGGTGGGTCGCGCCCAGCATCACCGTCATATAGCCCGCAAGGTTAGCTTGTGATGAAAGAGCATCCATCTTCTGAGAACGAGTTGTACGAGGAATCATCTCCATGCTGATCGAAGTAACACCCTTATTTTGCAGCGTTTCGATCAAGGCTCTCTCGTTAAATGGATCCAAGTAACTTACGTGCACACAGCCTTCTTTCATAAGCGCAATTTCGTCTTGGCTTGGCTTACGTAAACGCAACAACATGTCCGCTTGCGTAAACAATGCCTCTCGATCTGAGCTTATGGTGGCACCCGCATCTTGGTATTCTTGATCACTAAAACCGGTCCCTTCACCCAGGCCAGCTTCGACCACTAGGTCAGCGCCTAAGCGAATCAGCTTTTTTGCTGTTTCGGGAGTGACAGGCACACGGTTTTCTCCGGGATAAGTCTCCCGTGGAACGGATATACGCATTGCTTTAGTCCCTAGTTATGGTTTTTCGTTATTACTTCATGCGCTTTGCGTAGCGCACAGCCATACAGCGTACCCACTTGGTACACTGATCCACTGTAACACAGAAAAATAGGCCTTAGCAGACAATTAGCGGCCCAAAGGCCGCATCGGTGTCGCAATATTTGTCACACAGAACGTATGCCAGGATCTTAGGAAGCTCTAAGCTGAAGGAAAGGGTTCATCCATTTGTGCTTTAGACGGGTGAAGCTTAATGGCGCATCCAGCACCGCGAGGCAGATACAATCTTCATCAGCAAGCGCGGCTGGAGCGTGCACATCTCCGGCTTCACGGAAAAGAAAATCACCGGCCAAGTAAGTCCCGTTTGAATCGCTAAACCCGCCTTCAAGAACCAAGGTCATTTCCGAGCCACGATGATTATGTTCCGGTATGACACCCCCAGCCTTGATGTGGTAGAGCGCGAACTCGTAGTACGGGTCACCCGTAGACAAATAAGAAATACGAAGATTAGACGTAATTTTTTTCCAAGAGAGATCGCTGTAGTCTCCCGACATCAGGCGCTGCAAAATAGCGGGCGTCGAGCAGGTTTGGCTACGGTTCTCTCTCGGGTATGACAGAGGCGCGGTTTCGTCTAAACGCGACATAACGATATCAAGCTGGGAATCGCTTACCACCGCAGGTTCGAGCTCTTCAAACAAAGTCGCTGCAACCGTCGTCTGAGCCTCGGACAACTCCCTGCATTTAGCACAAAAAGTCAGGTGAATAGACACGCATGCCGATTGCGCCAGGGGTAGTGTGCCCGCTGTAAACTCGGTAAGCGTATGTACGTCGGGGTGAAACTTAACCATCTTTATAACTCTTCCATATGTATCTGAAGTTTCTGTATCGCTAACCGCACTCTTGACTTTACGGTTCCCAGGGGTAAATCCAGCTCACTCGCTACCTCTGTATGCGACTTCCCCTCCATATAAACCTTGGCAAGAATGTGTGCTTGGTCTGCAGGGAGCGACCCCATCATGTGACGCACACGCTCCCGTGTTCGCCGCTGATGCAGCATGGCTGCAGGCTCTTCTCCCTCTTGATCCAACGAAACGTCCTCTGCTGACAAAGGCGTATCGAACTTTTGCAAGCGTCGGTATAAATCGGTCCGGCAGTTCCGCGCGATGGTATACACCCATGTGCTCGCCGAAGCCTTGTCTGGGTTGAATCCATCGGCTTTTTGCCAGACTTTGAGCATAACCTCTTGCACAAGCTCGTCTGCATGATTCGCAGACAGCGTCGATCCTGACAGCGCAAACGCTTTGATCAGGGGAGCAAATCGCTTAAAAAACCGAGCAAAAGCGCCCCGATCGCGATGCTTAGCTATCGCTCGTAAGCACTGACTCCACTCGTCAGTGCGTCTTCCTATATCAGCGCTGACGGCGTCATCTCCCGGTTTTTTTGTGACCACGGACATATCCTTGCCTCGGTACATGTCACCCTAGTATACGCAGATAACCATACTTGGATCACTGTTTTAGTTGATCTGATCTTAAAAACTAGACGTAAGTTGTTCTGTAAGAATGAAAATCAATCATTAGGATAGAGGTCGAACTGTGCGGATAGCGGTCATTGGCTCTGGGATTTCGGGCCTCACAAGCGCCTATTACCTAAGCAAAGAGCACGATGTCAGCGTCTTTGAGGCCAGCGACCGCATTGGTGGCCACACCGCTACGGTTGATGTGCAGTTAGGACCTAGACGCTATGCCATAGACACCGGCTTTATCGTATACAACGACTGGACCTATCCGAATTTCATTGAATTATTGCGCGAGCTCGGGGTGAGCAGTAAAGCGACTTCGATGGGCTTCAGCGTTAAAGATGCGGACACGGGGATGGAGTATTCGGGCGCCTCAATCGACACGCTATTTGCTCAGAGGCGTAATGCATTATCACCCCGTTTTCTAAAGATGGTCTATGACATCGTCAAATTCAACAAAGATGCGCAAAGCGATCTCGAGGCCGGCGAGCTCGGACAAAGCGAAACCTTGGGCCATTACCTGCAGCGCAAACGTTTTTCAGAGAGTTTTAAGACCTGCTACCTCATTCCCATGGCATCGGCGATTTGGTCGGCATCGTGGGACAGCATAGAAGGCTTCCCTGCCCAATTCTTTATGCGCTTCTTTAAGAACCATGGGTTGCTTAACATCAGAAACCGACCTCAGTGGCGCGTAATTGACGGCGGCTCTCGTGAATATCTCGCACCGCTCACTGCACGTTTCTCTGAGCGGATATTTAGAAATGCAGCCGTTAGCAAGGTTAAACGAACACCCACCGGGGTCCAGTTTCTAGCCCAGAACCGCATGCACGAGTTCGACCAGATCGTTATTGCGACGCACTCAGATCAAGCCCTCGCCATGCTGGAAGACGCCAGCAAGTCCGAGCGCGAGATACTCGGGGCTATACCGTATCAAAGCAATGACGTTGTTCTTCACACCGACGATCGACTTTTACCCCGAAATCGGAAAACTTGGTCGAGCTGGAACTACGCTTTGACACCCAAAAGAGATCGGGCCGTCGTCACCTACAATATGAATATACTGCAAGGTATCACTGCGCCCGAAACTTTCTGTGTGACTCTCAATCATTCAGAGGCAATAAACCCTAACAGAGTACTTGGCAAGTTCCGTTACGATCATCCAGTATTTTCAGTAGAAGGCATGGCGGCGCAGGCCCGCTGGAGTGAAATTAACGGCGCCAATAACACCTGGTATTGCGGTGCATACTGGCACAACGGCTTCCATGAGGATGGCGTAACCAGCGCGCTTCGCATCGTCGAGTCGCTGCCGCAAAAGCAACAGGCAGCCGCATGATAAACCGCCTATACCAAGGGGTCCTCTACCACCGGCGTAACGAGCCGAAGCGCCACGCGTTTTCGTACCAAGTATTTCTGCCTTATTTAAATTTGAGTGGACTAGAGAAAGAACTTAAGTCTTTGCCATTCTGGGGCACTTCATCAGTCTCTCTAGCACGATTTAAACGCAGTGATTTTTTACCTGGTCCTGAAGAAAAGCTCGAGGATGCTGCGCTCAATTTAGTCGAACAAGAACTGGGCTTTCGGCCCAAGGGCCCCGTATTCCTGCTCGCAAACCTCCGGTATTTCGGCTACGTGATTAACCCGATCGCGTGTTATTTTTGCTATCATCACGATCACCTCGCAGCAGCCGTCCTCGAGGTAACCAACACCCCATGGGATGAACGCGTTACTTACGTGCTCCCTGCGCACGAGGGTCGCGTTGAACATATTTTCTCCAAACAGATGCACGTATCGCCCTTTAATCCAATGAATCTCGACTACCACTGGAGCTGCAATACCCCGGGAGATACGCTTCAAATACGGCTCGACGTGAGTAGGGACACAAAGACCATATTCAATGCCAGCCTGTCGCTCAGATCCGAATCCCTCACCAGCACCGCCGCTATCACCGCACTGATAAAATACCCGCTCATGACAGCAAAAGTGGCTCTGGGAATCTATTGGCAGGCCTTTCGCCTGTGGCTGAAAAAGGTACCAATCTATCCGCACCCAAAAACAGAACGAATAATATGAATACTCAAAGCGTTGGAACAATAAGACTACCTAAAATCAATTTGACCAAACCGAAGCATGGACTGGCTAGACAGCTCTTTATCAAGGTCTTACAGCAGAGCCAAACCGGGCACCTTGAGATTATAGACGGCGATGATCACTTCACCTTTGGGGAGACCAACAGCGACTCGAACATCCGAGCTCATATTACGGTACACGACCACCAGCTCTATCAAGATTTACTTATTGGGGGGTCCATTGCTGCGGGCGAAGCCTATATTAGGCAGTATTGGTCGACACCCAACCTCACTGAAGTCATGCGCTTTTTTAGCGCCAACATGGCGGTATTAGAGGGACTTCAGCAAAGAAAGTCTTTGCTTTTTACGGGTCTGCTTCGCCTGCACCACTACTTCAACCGCAACACACAAACGGGGGCTCGACGAAATATTTCCGCTCATTACGATCTCGGAAACGAGTTTTTTAGACTGTTTCTCGACTCGTCTATGATGTACTCCTCAGCTGTGTATCCTTCACAAGAGGCCACCCTAGCTGAAGCGTCCGAGTACAAATTGAAGCTTATATGTGAACAACTGGAACTGAGTCCGAACGATCACCTCATCGAAATTGGCTCGGGCTGGGGAGGTATGGCAGTTTATGCTGCCTCAAATTATGGTTGCAGGGTCACAACAACCACTATATCGAAAGAGCAATATCGATTAACGCGCGAACGTATCATGGAAGCCGGCTTAGAGGAGCAAGTAACAGTCTTGTGCGAGGATTATAGAGACTTGACAGGGACCTACGACAAACTCGTATCGATCGAGATGATCGAGGCGGTTGGGCATCACTTCTTCTCGAACTACTTTGCCAAAGTAGGCTCTTTATTGAAGCCTCACGGAAAAGCGGTCATTCAGGCCATCACGATTCCAGATAAGCGATTTCATAGCTACAAGCGCTCGGTCGATTTCATCAAGCGCTACATCTTCCCAGGTGGATGCCTACCATCGATTAATCAAATCTCTCATCATGTCGCGCGCTCAACCGACATGGAATTGGTGCATTTGCGGGATATCACCCTAGATTACGCTAAAACACTCTCGGATTGGCGAGACGCATTCATGGCCAATTTTGAGCAGATTCGCGAGATGGGATTTGACGACGAGTTTAAACGCTTGTGGGAATACTATTTGTGCTACTGCGAGGGCGGCTTTAGAGAGCGGGTTATCGGTACAGTGCAAGTCACTTTCGCCAAGCCAGAATACCGCGTCACAGAATAAGGGGCTCAAGTCGCCCTCTGCTGGAAAATCACCGCAGGGACGATACACGCAAAGCCGATTAGAGTCGCTACGTGGATCGTCTCGCCTAGCACAGCCTGAATCAGCACCAACGATAACAGGGGCGCCAAAAATATTAAGTTCGCAACACGAGATACGTTTTCCGCTTGTTTGAGCGCTGCGGACCACAGTAGAAAAGTAATGCCCATCTCAAAGGCGCCAACATAAGACGCCGCAAGTAAGCCTTTGAGTGACAGCTCTGCAGGAAAACGCCACCATAACAGTGCAATTGCAGCAGGCGAGGCCGCTAAGAACATCGCCGTGAGCGAAACGGAACCCTCAACTTTTAGACGCGTATTCGCCAGCCAAAATCCTGCCCAAAGCAAGGTACTCGCCAGTGCCAGTGCCAATCCCAACGGGCTCGCAATCGCGCCGAACTCAAAACGGCCTTGGGTAGCAATAACGACAACGCCAAAGTAACCCAGAATGACTGCCAGCCAATCCCTAAGGGCGAGGCGCTGACCCAGAACGGGTATCGCCAACAGAGACAGCGTAATCGCCCATGTGTAGTTAATCGTCTGAGCCTGCTGAGCTGGTAGTAAATCATACGCTCTCAGCAAAATGGAGTAATAGAGAATGGGGTTAATAAGACCTAAAGCGACGTACAAGAGCGGTTTACGTCGTATTTCGTGAAAAACCAACCTTAAATGACCGCGCCACCAGGCCGCAGCGACTAAGATGGACGTCGACATAAGACAGGCAAGAGCAACTAGCACGTCCACCGAAATGAGTGATAACGCCATTTTGAACGCCGTTGCAACAGTTGACCAAAGCGCGACAGCCATCAGGCCCATCAGCATCGCATTACGAGACCCTGTCACCCACATTCCTCTCACTGACTACTGTACGCTTTCGCCATTTTGAGGCATCCTGCGTTCTAACCCGATTGTGTTTTGGAGCTCACGTGAGATTAGAAGATCAGACCAATCCGTCACATCAACTGCCGCTGAGCTGGGCATTGTTACCGATCATTTTTCTAATTACCAGCTTGGCCGCATCTGTGACGCTGTTTGGCTCCGATGCCTCATACGGCGCCAATCAAATTGCATTGATTTTGGCAGGCGGGCTGGCCGTTTTGGTCGGAATGCGACACGGTAAAACCTACGACGAGCTCCATACGGGTTTAACGGAGGGCATTCATGTGGGCCTTGGGCCGATCATGATCTTACTCGCTGTAGGTATGCTTATAGGCACATGGATCTTGGCCGGCACAGTTCCCGCCATGATTTACTACGGCGTCGCTCTCATGAGCCCCAGCTACTTTTATGCCACCTGCACTATCATATGCGCGATGGTAGCGGTCTCTATCGGAAGCTCGTGGACGGTAGCCGGCACGCTTGGTGTTGGCCTTATGGGTATTGCAAGTAGCTTTGATCTATCACCTGGAATTACCGCCGGAGCCATCATCTCTGGGGCTTATTTCGGCGACAAGCTTTCACCTCTGTCCGACACCACGAACTTAGCCTCAGCGGTTACTGGCGTAGATCTGTTCGATCATATTCGACACATGCTTTGGACCACAGTCCCGGCCTTTGTCATTGCGGTCATCGTATTCCTTTTACTGGGCACGCAGGCCGGCGGCGAACCAAAAGATATCGAGATCCTTCAAAATACCCTGGACGCCCAATTTAGCATTGGCCTACATCTCCTTGTTCCGCTGGCTATTATGTTAGGCCTAATTGTCAAAAAAGTGCCGGCATACCCGGCAGTGATCATGAGCGCCCTTGTCGGAGCAATGTTTGCCGTAATTTTCCAACCTGAAGCGACCGTATCCCTCGTGAGCGGCACCAGCGACGAAGCAAGCGATCTGGCAAAAGGAATCTGGCAAGTACTTTTCAATGGTTACACCTCGGATACAGGCAACGCATTTTTAGACAAGCTGCTTAGCAAAGGCGGAATGTCCAGCATGCTCAACACGGTCTGGCTCATCATCTGCGCGCTGAGCTTCGGCGGTATTCTCGAAAAAACCGGCATCCTAGATCAATTAGTCGGACTCGCGTTACGCGGCGTGCGGGGCGTGACCTCGCTCGTTGCCGCCACAGTGGCGACGTGCTTCGCAACTAACGTGCTCGCGGCAGATCAATTCATAGCGATCGCTCTGCCGGGGCGCATGTTTAAACAGGCTTACCGCGATCAAGGGCTAGACGAAATCAATCTGTCGCGAACTCTGGAAGATTCGGGTACGCTCACTTCGGCCTTGATTCCCTGGAATACCTGTGGCGCGTATATGTCCGCGACCCTCGGGGTAGCCACACTGAGCTATGCACCCTACGCGTTTTTCAACCTGCTGTGCCCTCTTCTAGCCATTGCTTTTGCCGCACGCAATTTAGGCCAGAAGCATTTGCCTCGCGCCTAGTCAGCAAAGGGCATGAGCTCGGCTAAACTTGCTACGCCGACCGAAAGGGCCAACAAGCGATCGACGCCAAGGGCGACACCTGAGCACTCGGGCAAGCCCCTTCTTAGCGCATCGAGCAAGCGTGGGTCTGCTTGAACTTCTGCCAAGCCCATCGCGCTGCGCTTAACATTGTCTTCTTGGAACCGACGCTCCTGCTCGACAGGGTCAGTGAGCTCCCAAAATCCATTTGCGAGCTCTAAACCGTTTATCACGAGCTCAAAACGATGCGCCCGAGGAATTCCATAGACCATAGACGACCGAGCCAGAGCGGCCTGCTCTATTGGAAAATCGTAAACAAAAAAAGCACGATCTTTGATATTCGGCTCAATCGCTAGTACCCACAGCAAATCCAGCAGCCAGGCCTTGTCCAGCTCCAGCGCGGCACGGTAACCCTGTGCGCGAGCGGCTTCTGCTAGTTGTGTGACTGAGGCACAAAGTGAATCAAGACCCAGAATGTCGGCAAAGAGTTCTCTATGCGAAAGCTTCTCGATTGCAGGAGCGTCCGGCCAACAGCACCGAACTAATTGCTCGACTTCCGCCATTAGATCATGGTGATCAAAACCGCATCGATACCACTCTAGCATTGAGAATTCAGGACTGTGCCAGCGACCGAACTCATCGGATCGGAAGGCTTTTGACAGCGAATAGATATCGCCACTGCCCAATGACAGTAGGCGCTTCAAAGCAAATTCCGGTGACGTTTGCAGGAACCAAGCATCACCGTTGATCTGGACGGATATCGACTGTAGGGCGGGGTCGGTGACCGCGTAGCGATCAGCAAGAGGAGGGCTGACCTCGAGAATATTTCGCTCGGACATAAATGCCCTAATATCCGAGCGAAATTCCGCCGCGCGTATCAGCAAGTGTCGCGCGCGACTCACGTCTTATGACTTTGAAGCGCGTGCTACGTATTCGCCCGAACGAGTATCCACCTTAATGACTTCACCCTGAGTAATGAACAGCGGCACTTTAACAACCGCGCCCGTAGTCAGACGCGCTGGCTTGCTGCCGCCCTGGGCTGTATCGCCTTTGAGACCGGGGTCGGTTTCAACAATTTCCAGCTCAACGAAATTGGCGGGGGTTACAGATAAAGGTGTACCGTTATACAAAGTAACTTCACAGCTATCCTGCTCTTTCAGCCATAGATAGGTATCACCAACTGCTTTTTTATCCGCCTGGTGCTGCTCAAATGTGTTTGGATCCATGAAGTAATAAAATTCACCGTCGGTGTAGAGATATTCCATGGTGTAATCCATTACGTCAGCACCCTCAAGACTCTCACCCGATTTAAACGTACGTTCCCACACACGACCGCTGGACAAATTTCTGAGTTTGACGCGGTTAAAGGCTTGACCTTTGCCGGGTTTCACGAATTCGTTATCTAATATGCTACAAGGCTCGCCATCTAACATTACTTTGAGCCCTGGACGAAATTCGTTGGTAGAATAATTAGCCATAAATCAATCTCGAATAGGTTGAAAGGCCGTATGATATCGCACAGTTCCTCCCAATGGCAGAGTTTAAGTTGGCAGAAAATTCTGCAGAATGCGATCCGAACCAAGCAGGATTTACTGCGTGCGCTCGAGATAGAAGAGTCAAGCTTTAGCGAAGCCTGCAACGCACCAGATTCATTCCCGATCCTTGCACCACGCCCCTTTGTAGAGCGGATGGAAAAGCGGAACCCAAATGATCCACTCTTGAGGCAGGTGCTCGCTACAGAGGCGGAGTGGACAGATACTCTTGGAAAAGCGGACCCTCTCGACGAAGCGCAATTTAGCCCAGTTCCAGGGCTCATTCACAAATATTCTAGCCGGGTTCTTCTCATTACAGCAGGCACCTGCGCCGTGAATTGTCGCTATTGCTTTCGGCGGCACGCAGACTACCAAGCCAGCATGCTGACAGTATCGCGGTTAGAGAGCGTCCATGATTATATTTCACAGAACACGGGCATTAGTGAGGTCATACTGAGCGGCGGCGACCCCCTCATGCTAAGCGATAGCAAGTTAAGCCTCATCATAGGGCGCCTCGAGTCCATACAGCACCTAAAACGACTGCGTATCCATACACGTCTACCCATTGTTATCCCTCAGAGGATCACTGCAGAACTCTGTCAACAGCTCCGTCAATCGCGACTCCGAACCACGGTGGTGGTACATGCTAATCACGCGCGTGAGATTGATCTACACGTAACTAATGCGGTCCGCCAACTGCGTTCCGCAGGCGTAACGGTCCTCAACCAAGCGGTCTTACTAAAAGGGGTTAACGATAATCCTGATAGCCTTGTCGATCTCAGCGAGACGCTCTTCGAGGCCGATATTCTGCCCTACTACCTGCATACATTTGATCCTGTGCTGGGCGCTATGCATTTTGAGCGCAATCTCGCTGAGGTCCTGGAGATTTTCAAGCAAGTACAGGCGCGACTTCCTGGATATCTTCTCCCCAAGCTCGTTAACGAAAGGCCCGGAGAGCAATCCAAAACTTTACTCGCCACAAGCTAATTAAAGTATGTTTAATTGCTGATTTAGCATCTCATGATATAGTGGGAGGCTAATACGTTATTCCGCATGCAGCATACAAGGCCGGTTCGTGAAGGAATCTCCATCCATCAAATTGCGCATACCAAGAGCCGAGCTCTCCTCGTGCTCTTTGTTTGACCTTACGCCGACGGCGGCAGCAAAGTGGGCAGAAGATCTGCCGCTGACCAACGCCAAACTCATGTCTAGGTTGCTCATGAAAGCGGTGTGGGAACTGAATCGGATTGAGCTGCCGGCTGAACAGCGATTGTTGATCCTAAACAATCTCCGGCACCCCATTCATACTGCTCTGAATAGCCTTTCAGCGCAATTTTTGAACCAGCCTCTGTCATTACCCGCTGAAGCTCGGGAAATGTACGAACTAGCCGACAACCTCGCCAAGCAAATGATAACCGGCTATACCCTGGTGGCCGTGCATGCGATACAGCAGAGAGGTCGTTTTCAAGGCGGAAGCCCTGCGAAAGTGACCTGCGAAGGCCTGCATAGGGCACTCAGCATGGTAGGCCGGCGGTTTTTAATTACGCTACAGCTTTACAAGCCGATCGAGGCGGGCGGGTGGCTGGAACTTAACCAACTCTATTTATTCTGCGATCGACAGCAACTTGCGGATATCAAGGTAAGCGACGACATAGACGGCTCCTGCACGAGCAAATCGCGCTTTACTCAGGTGTGCTTACTTGGATCGTGCCGGCCAAATCAGCTGCGCCAAAAAGATTTACCTGCCGTTTATCGGCAGTTTTTTGAGCAGCGTGAACTCTGCCATTTACTTCCGGCAAGCTCTGGCGAAGGGCTCTTTATAGTCGACCTCAGCATGGACACTGCGCCTGCATACAATACCGGAAATGACGACTTCACTCTGGGCGATCAGCACCGCTACATTTTTATAGAACCGCTGACGACTCGCTTTAAAGAGCACGTTAACTACATGCGCCATCGCCCAGCGAAATCCATTGTAGAACACAATAAAGAACCGATGCTCAACACCGACGTACTCGAACATCTTATCGCGTCGCTTGGGCAAGTGAACGTTCGCGGCTTCTCGCGTAGCTCGGCCGCCGGGGTCATGTCGATCGTGGTAGGACTCGCGAGTGTTCATTTTCATATCGCAGGAGAACGAACCTTCGAACGGGTATTGGAAGAGGGAGCTAAGCCAGAGGCAAGCCACACGAGTGATGTTGAAGCGTTTTTACGCTCCAGTATAGAAGCCAGCGAAAGCGCGCAAACGCAGCGTTCCAAGACGGACGAACAGGATTCAAGCGGTGTAACCGATGAAATTGGTGACGACGCCTACTCTCAAGAGCGCAGCCGAAGCGCTCAAATTGCGCCCGAATACAACTTATCGCCAGCGGAGCTGATTCGACGTTATCCAAAACATCGAGTGAAAGTTGTCAACACCAGTACCGGTGGTTACTGCCTTGAGTGGAGCAGTGCTTTACCCAGAAGCGTTAAAACAGGTGACGTGGTCGGCCTGTGTGAGGAGACCTCATCAGACTGGGTTATCGCCACGATTCGCTGGGTAAGCCAGCTTGAAAACGCGAAGACCCTGATTGGTGTCTCCCTATTGAGCCCCAGCGCATACGCCTTTGGTGCAAAAACAATCAAAAAACTGGGAGAAACAAGCGACCCTGTCCGAGTTTTATTGCTTCCTGAAATCCCCTTGACCGGGACACCTCAAACTCTGATCACGCCTCGTCTTGGCTTTAAAGAATTCCAAAAAGTGTCTCTGGTGCAGGGTACACAAACCCATTACGCCCAGCTACAAAGGCAGGTGTCCTCGACACCCAGCTATTCTCAATTCGCGTTCCGGTACATGCAGCAGCTGAAAGACGTCATGGCAGATGAACACGGTATTTTAGAACAAAACCCATTCAATGCAGTTTGGCACTACCTCTAACATTTAGCGCCGTTTAAACCAATACATCGGTCCGGCCAAAAACATATTCAGGTATCAATCGGCACTTTGATAGCGGTCCGATATGCCTAGCAAATACAAAATCGCATCCAAACCCAGCGTCGATATAGACTGCTCCGCGGCCTCTTTTACCAATGGTTTGGCGCGAAAGGCAATGCCTAAGCCGGCGATACCCAGCATCGGCAAATCATTAGCGCCATCGCCTACGGCGATCACTTGCTGTAGGCTGATATTTTCTTGCTGCGCAAGCTCGCGCAGCAGCTGCGCTTTTCGCTCGCCATCAACGATCACACCTTCGACCTCACCTGTGACCTGCCCGTCGCGAATCGCAAGCTCATTCGCGAAGACATAATCAATCCCCAGTTTGGATTGCAGAACCTTGGCAAAATAAGTGAAACCGCCTGAGACAATGGCCGTTCGATAACCCAGTTTTTTGAGAACCTGCAACAGGTGAGCTGCGCCTTCAGTGATAGGCAGACGGTCCGCAATCTCACCCAAGACATCCTCTGACAGCCCCTTTAATAAGCCTAAGCGCTCGCGGAAACTGGCCTGGAAATCGAGTTCGCCACGCATCGCCCGCTCTGTAATCTCCGCGACTTTCTCTCCCACACCGGCGCGCTTAGCCAGCTCATCAATCACCTCAGCCTCGATAAGTGTCGAATCCATATCGAAAACGACTAAGCGTCGATTGCGTCGATACATATCGTCTTGCTGAAATGCGAGGTCCATATCCAAGCCGCTCGCAACCGACATCAACTCGCGCTTAAAAGCCACACGATCTGTAGCCTCTCCACGCACGGAGAACTCAACGCAGGCTTTACTAGCAGGTGGCATCGGGCCCAAGGGCAAGCGCCCCGATAGACGGGTAATGCCATCAATGTTTAATCCGTGCCTATACACCACCGAACCTAAAGCGGCGATATGCTCAGCACTGACGCGTCGCGCAAGCAAGGTCAGAATGTAGCGGGGGCTGCCCTGCGCATTGACCCACGATGAATAGCGCTCGGACGAGACAAGCTCCCAATCCAAGTGCAACGATTCCTCATCACACATCGCTTGCAGTTCACTCTGCAAACCCTCGGCATCAGCTGCGCTGGATACCGTCAACAATAGCCCTATTGAGAGCCGATCATGAATTACAGACTGCCCTATATCCAAAATATCGCAATGGCGCTTAGCACAAATAGCCATCATTTTAGCGGTCAAGCCAGGAACATCTCGTCCTGCAAAGGTAGCGAGCACAATATCAGTCACAATGGGATCCTTCGATATAAGCTGGCGCGTAGTTTACTCTCACCAGAGTGATACACAAGGGAATGGCTTCGCAAACACCTCTGGGTAGGGTATGCTCGCCCCAACCTGATAGCGAGAGAATCTGTGCCTGATTTCCTAAAGCAAATGCCCGTTCGACTTCAGCTTGGACTAGCGACCGCAACACTCACGCTGATCGCCTGCATCATACTTGTCTGGCTGAGTGCGACTTCCACACGGCATATTACCAACGAGCAAGCACACATTATCATTAAGACCCTATCGGCCCAGCTCTCGGATCAAATTGCGCGCGATGTTGTAGGTCAAGATACTCTGGCGATAACCGCTCTTCTCAATCGCGCCGTAAGAGCCGACTGGATACAAGGAGCGGAGTTAAAAAATACGAGAGGCGATATACTCGCGCAAGCTGGAACACTGATGGGGGTCTCGGCAACAAGTAGCATCGTGATCGACGCGAAAGAGGTCGCAAAGCTCACTGCCTACCAACCGAAGCAACGGGTAGAGTCATTGCAAAGCCAGCAAGCATGGACCCTCGCCGGAATCGCCTGCATTATTGCCTTTGCCTTTGGCGCGTTAGCGGCACAAATGGGTCGGATATACTCGAGTGCGCTTGAACAACTTAAAGTACAAATTCCCCGTACCGCGCGCACGAATGACTCAAACAACGAAATTCACGCGATTCGTGAACGGCTCAATGCACTCCCACTGAATTTGCTAGCGGAACATGCAGGAGACGAGACACATCCCACAGAGGTGCATCCGGCAATCATTTCCATGGTCGCGCTTGATTCACTTGAGCACTATATTGACACGCTCAACGAGGAATCACTTGAGCGCTATACACAAAAAGTGTACCGATGCATCCAACGCGCGGCGATGCTCTACGGCGGTCACATTAAGGTGGTCAGACCACTGAGAGTGGCTATGATTTTTGGCCAACAGCCAGGACGAACCTCAAGCACATCGGCGATTCAAGCCACCTTGCTACTGCAGTTGATGTGCAAGCGTCTGAGCGATCGTGGCCCACTGAACTTTAAAACGCGATGCGCCCTCGGCAAATCCGAAATGGCGCCCATGTCAGAGCACGACTTTTACGCAGACCTATATGTGCAACCCATATTTGATCAGTTAGATGGGGCATTCGGCCAAGATGGAACCCTGTGGATTGAATCCGATCTAGCAAACGAGCCCACTTTTCAAGGGGGCTATACCCTAGGACATACCGCAGGTCGCTTTACTCTTGTTACCAACGTGCCGCGAGAAACCAAACAGCTTATCGAGGAGCAGGTAGAGCAGAACCTACCCCAACTTAGCTGAGCGTCGGATGCTCGGCGACCACGAGATCAACATTCTGGAGACCGCGGGGTAATTTACTACCACGCCGGCCTCGCTCCCCTCGATAATGGTCGAGTTCCGACGACTTCAAGGTCAAATGCCGCTTACCCGCGTGGAGAACTAAGCGGGAACCTGGTGTCAAAACAGCCACTGCTTTTACCATTTCTTCTCGGGCTTTAACACGAGCACTGGGGATAGAAATAATTTTATTGCCTTTGCCTCGAGCGAGCTCAGGCAGATCAGACAAAGGAAAGACAAGCATACGCCCTTCACTGGATACCGCGGCTACAAGCAATTCCTCGCCTTCGGGGATCAAGGCGGGAGCAAGAACTTGCGCGCCCGGAGGCAAACTCAATACCGCTTTACCCGCTTTATTTTTAGCCGTCAAATGGCTGAGTTCTGTCACGAAACCATATCCGGCATCACTCGCCAGCAAGACTTTCTGGCTCTCTTCTCCGAGCAAGAGAGCTCTGAAGCTCGCACCAGGCGGGGGGTTAATGCGCCCTGTCACCGGCTCACCTTGTCCCCTGGCAGAGGGCAAATTATGGGTAGGCAGGGTATAGGCGCGGCCGGTGCTATCGATCAATATCGCGTTTTGATTGCTCCTTCCAGGTGCAGCAAGGCTAAATTGATCACCCGACTTGTAACTCAGGGTCGTTGGATCGATGTCGTGCCCTTTCGCAGCGCGAATCCAGCCTTTCTCCGACAGCACGACGGTAATCGGCTCTGTCGACATCAGCTCCTTTTCAGTGAACGCCTTCGCCTCAACGCGCTCAACAAGGGGTGAATTGCGTTCGTCGCCATACTGCTCTGCCGCAGCAAGTAGCTCTTTTTTAATCAAGGTTCGCATCCGAGCGTCTGAACCGAGGGTTAGCTCAAGATTCTCACGCTCGCGTTCAAGTTCATCTTGCTCACCCTTGATTTTCATTTCCTCGAGTTTCGCAAGGTTACGCAATTTCAACTCGAGTACGGCTTCCGCCTGAGCGTCAGACAAACCGAAGCGCTCCATCAATACGGGCTTTGGTTTATCCTCGGTACGTATGATATGTATTACCTCGTCTATGTTGAGGTAAGCGATTAGATAGCCTTCCAACAAGTGCAAGCGCTTCAGGACTTTTTCGAGTCGATACTGCAATCGGCGGCGCACCGTTTCGGTTCTAAATGCCAGCCACTCACGCAAAATTACGTCAAGCGACTTCACACCAGGGCGCCCGTTATTGCCAATCAAATTTAAGTTAACTCGGTAACTGCGCTCCAAATCCGTTGTGGCAAACAAGTGGGACATCAGGGCATCGATATCAACGCGATTAGACTTAGGGACAATTACTAAGCGAGTCGGGTTTTCATGATCTGATTCATCGCGCAGATCATTCACTAATGGCAGCTTCTTAGCTTGCATTTGTGACGCTATCTGCTCAAGTACTTTAGCGCCCGAAACCTGATAGGGAAGTGCATCAACAATGATGGCGCCATCTTCCTTAACCCAGTGCGCACGCATTTTTAGGGAGCCTCTCCCCGTTTTGTAGAACGCTCGAATATCCTCTTGCGGAGTGATAATTTCAGCCGTTGTCGGAAAATCAGGCGCTTTGATATGTTCACACAGCTCCTCAACCGTCGATCTAGGATATTCCAATAATCGAATAGTCGCGCTAACAACCTCTCTCAAATTGTGAGGAGGAATATCCGTGGCCATACCCACCGCGATACCCGTGGTCCCATTCAACAGAACATTGGGAACTTGAGCGGGCAATACGGCAGGCTCATCCATAGTGCCATCGAAGTTGGGAATCCAATCCACCGTGCCCTGACCGAGTTCACCCAAGAGCGCATCGGCGTAAGCGGTCAGTCGTGACTCCGTGTATCGCATAGCGGCGAAGGATTTGGGATCGTCCGCTGAACCCCAGTTACCTTGACCATCAACGAGCGGGTATCGATAACTAAAGGGTTGTGCCATCAACACCATGGCCTCATAGGCTGCGCTATCACCATGCGGATGGAACTTACCAATCACATCACCGACCGTGCGAGCTGATTTTTTATATTTAGCGCTGGCTTTTAAACCGAGCTCGCTCATCGCATAAATAATTCGTCGTTGAACCGGCTTTAGACCATCACCCACATTGGGAAGTGCCCGGTCCAAAATGACGTACATCGAATAATCTAAGTAGGCTTTTTCAGCATAATCTCGCAGCGAGATAGACTCGTCTGCATCTGGCAAGAGTGACATGTCAGACATGAGCGGATGTTTTCCCTAGTTCAAACGGTCAATTAAACGTGGGGCGATCTAAGAGGCTTTTCCGCTTCTTAAAGCGACCAGTTGTTCATTCAAGTTAACAATGGAATTGGCCATATCAACCATTAAAGAATGAATTGTAGTTGGATTGGTCTTGATCATCTCAGTGAATTGAGCCTCAGGCACCTTGACGACGCTGCATTGCGTTTTGGCCCGCACTGTGGCACTTCGCTCGCTGTGAGTCAGCGCCGCCATGGCGCCAAAAATCTCGCCTTCTGAAATCGTCCCAACTGAAACACCATCGACCACCACTTCTGCAGTACCAGATGAGAGATTAAACACAAAGTCGGCCTTTTCACCCTGCTTGATTATTACGTCGCCGGGCTGATATACCTCAAAGCCTGGCGTTACACGGGTATCTTCTTGCGCAGCCGCCGCTGTCACGCGCAGCATGAGTCCGGAGTAAGTTATGAGCAAACGGGTCCAAACTTTTATACCGTCATTTTCAGAGAAAACTCGGCGCATAAACTCCAGAGCAGAAAAACTGTGCAAGGTAGCACCTGATTCGCTACCGTAAAACACCGTCGAGTCTTCTTGTGAATCACCGGCGATATCCGGTAGCAAGATGTCACCTTCTTCGAGTACATAAATAGTTCGCCCCCGATATCGGGCAGAAATCGTGCCGCGCTCCAAAAAATAAAACTTACCGACGTCGAATCCTCGAAAGTTTCCCGTTGCGGTGGGTTCAACCTCAACTGGAATATGCGGGATATTAACGACATCCAACAAGGCTTTAACCAAAGCTTTGTATTGCTGAGTCAGGGTAGTGAAGTCTCGTGACAACTCCGCATTCGCAAACATGACTATTCCTTATCCTTCTGAACGAGCGCCCGACTTCTTCGAGGACTCGCTTTGTTCACCATAGTAGCAGTAAACTCTTTCGGTACCAACGCTGCAAACACGACCTGAGACACCCACGAGCCAGAAAATCTAGATGATGAAAATAAATTCATATTGGAAGACCTTTGATGAGCTAACAACTCGAGAACTTTACGGGATACTGCAGCTAAGAGCGGCTATTTTTGTAGTGGAGCAGAATTGCCCCTATCAAGATCTCGACGGCAAAGATCTCAAGAGCCACCATCTGCTGTGCTTCGAGAACGAAAGGTTAATTGGCACCGCACGCGTGCTCCCGCCCAATGTGTCTTATTCTGGGGCCGCATCGATTGGCCGGATTGTGGTCGCGACAGATCACCGCGGAACCAAGTTAGGGCGCGCGGTGGTTGAATTATCTCTCGCAAAAGTGCGCGCGATTTGGGAAGAAATACCTTTGCTGATAGGCGCACAAGCTAGGCTACAAGGTTTTTACGAATCTCTGGGGTTCGCAGCAGAGGGTGAGGTCTATGACGAGGACGGCATAGACCATATCACCATGCGCTGGCATCCCATTGCAGCATCGGACTGACGACCTACCATCGACCCTGGCTGTATGCTTCCGCCGCGTCTGCAAGCGACACGGGTTTAATCTTATCGGCCCATCCTGCGGTACCAAAAGCCTCGTAGCGCTCGACGCAAATCTGCTTCATCGCTTTTATGCTCTCTGCCAGATACTTTCTCGGGTCAAACTCGGAGGGATTCTGTGCCATGAAACGACGAATGGCGCCCGTTGAGGCCAACCTCAGATCCGTATCGATGTTTACTTTCCTCACTCCGTGCCGAATACCTTCCTGGATTTGCTCTAGAGGAACACCGTAAGTCTCGGGAATCTCGCCGCCATACTCGTTAATGATGGCCAACCAGTCCTGAGGAACCGACGAAGAACCGTGCATAACAAGATGCGTATTTGGAATCCGTTGATGAATGGCCCGAATACGATCTATGGCCAGTATATCGCCGGTCGGCGGTCGCGTGAACTTGTATGCGCCGTGGCTCGTGCCGCAGGCAATTGCCAGAGCATCAACACCGGTTGCCGCCACAAAATCCGCTGCTTCATCGGGATCTGTCAGCATTTGATCATGAGTCAATTTGCCCGCGGCACCGATCCCGTCTTCCTCTCCCGCTTCACCTGTCTCAAGTGAACCCAAGCAACCCAATTCACCCTCTACGGAAACACCGCAGGCGTGGGCCATCTCGACCGTTGTTTTAGTCACACGCACGTTGTAGTCATAATCCATGGGCGTTTTGCCGTCTTCCCCCAAGGAGCCGTCCATCATTACCGAACTGAAACCGAGCTGAATTGAACGCTGACAAACAGCGGGCGACACGCCGTGATCTTGGTGCATGACGACAGGGATATCAGGGAACTCCTCTATTGCTGCGGCGATCATATGCTGCAAAAACGACGCACCGGCATACTTTCTTGCACCAGCACTGGCCTGCATGATAACCGGCGAATTGGTCTCTGCAGCGGCCATCATAATTGCTCTGGTCTGCTCTAAATTATTGACATTGAACGCAGGCACGCCGTAACCGTGCTCGGCGGCGTGATCTAGCATTTGACGCATACTGATAAGAGCCATAATCCCTCCCTTTATGTGTTGCGCTGTTCCAATACAGCGACCGCAGGTAAAATCTTGCCTTCTACATACTCCAAAAACGCGCCTCCGCCCGTAGAAATGTAGGAGATCTGATCTGCGATACCAAATTGATCTATCGCAGCCAAGGTATCCCCACCACCAGCAAGAGAGAAGGCCTTACTCTCAGCAATCGCAGTCGACAGCACATCCGTACCCTTGGAAAAAGCGGGGAATTCAAACACACCCACGGGGCCATTCCAAAGTATGGTGCCGGCGCTGGCAAGCTGTGCAGCAAGGGCGGCTGCAGAATCTGGACCAATGTCGAGAATCATATCGTCTTCGGCCACATCGGCAACCGCTTTCACTGTAGCAGTCGCATCAGAATTAAAGGTTTTCGCAACAACCACATCGGTCGGAAGAGGAATGGTGACCCTCTGCATGAGCGCCTTAGCAGTATCCACTAGGTCATCCTCACACAGGGATTTACCAACAGGATAGCCCGCGGCTTTCAAGAAAGTATTGGCGATGCCACCGCCCACGATTAAGTGATCGACTTTGTCGGAGAGCGTTTCAAGTACCGTGAGCTTCGTTGAGACCTTAGACCCCCCAACAATAGCGAACATCGGGCGCGAAGGGTTAGCAAGTGCTCGCTCAAGTGCATTCAATTCACCCATCAATAGGGGACCCGCGCAGGCTTCTTTAGCCCACTTGGCAACGGCGTGGGTGGACGCTTGCGCTCTGTGAGCCGTACCGAAGGCATCCATAACGAACACATCGCACAAAGCCGCGTAAGCCCGTCCCAGTTCGTCTGCGTCTTTTTTCTCACCGATGTTAAACCGTACATTTTCAAGTAACACCACTTGACCCGGCTCAATATCGATTCCCGCACGCCACTCGGCTTGAATTCCCACATCTTGTCCGAGCAGCACTCCCAAATGTTGAGCCACAGGCGCAAGTGAAAACGCGCTGTCATACTCACCCTCGATCGGCCGGCCGAGGTGGGACATCACCATAACGGCCGCACCTGCATCTAAGGCCGCTTTGATCGTTGGTAGAGCAGCGCGGATTCGCGCGTCGCTCGTTACTCGCCCCTCAGATACCGGGACGTTTAGATCTTCTCGAATAAGAACCCGCTTTCCTTTCAAATCGATTTCCGTCATCGCACGAACTGACATGAATTAAACCTCTGCAAGTATGGTCGACCAATGCTCTGCGACGTCGAGCATCCGATTTGCGTAACCCCATTCATTGTCAAACCAAATGAGGACTTTTACTAAACGTTTGCCACTGACCCTCGTTTGGTTCGCGTCCACGATACCCGATCTCGGATCGTGATTAAAATCGCACGAGGCCAGTGGCTCTAAGGTAAACCCCAATACCGAATCGTAGCCCAGCGCAGCCTGCTTTAAGGCCTCGTTTACGAGACTCTCGTCGACATCAGCCGCCACTAGAACGCTCAAATCCATCGCCGACACATTCGTTGTGGGAACCCGCAGCGCTTGCGCAGTGAACTTGCCTGCAAGGTGAGGTAATAATCGCTCCACACCCTTCGCCAGACCCGTGTCTACAGGAATGATCGATTGCGAGGCAGAGCGAGTTTTTCGCAGATCGGCATGATGGTAAGCATCCAGAACCGGCTGATCATTCATAGCCGAATGTATGGTGGTTATGGTTCCGTATTCGACGCCGAATGCCCGATCAAGGGCATCAATCACAGGCACTATGGCATTCGTGGTACACGAACCCGTTGACGCAACGCAGGACTCAGGCGTTAAGAAATTCTGGTTGATACCAAAAACGACGGTCGCGTCGATATCGGCAGTGGCAGGCTGTGAGAAGAGCAAACGTTTCGCACCGGCCTCTAGGTGCCACTGCGCGGTGGTTCTCCCCCCTTCCACGCCTGTACACTCGAGCACCAGATCAATATCGAGTTCACGCCAGGGGCAGAGCGCTGGATCAGCCTCATGAGATAAGGCTATTGCTTTGTCGTTTACGATTAAAGTCTGTCCGGTGAGGTCCGTCGGATACCCAAAACGCCCGTGTGTTGAATCATAACGGGTCAAATGACAAATGGTTCGAGCATCAGCAAGTTCGTTAATGGCCACTAAATCAATACACTCCGAGCCGCCTCGTTCAAAGTAGGCTCGCAGTACGCTACGGCCGATTCGACCGTAGCCGTTGATCGCTATGCGCATCATACAAACTAAGCTTCGAGCAATTCCTCGGCCGCGGCTAGAACCGCCGCTACCGTGATATCGAAATGCTCGAACAGGGCATTGGCGGGCGCGGATTCACCGAAGCTATTCATACCGATAATGCGGCCATCAAGACCGACGTATTTGTACCAGTAGTCCTGGTGTAAAGCTTCGACTGCCACCCGAGCAAACACATCACTTGGCAACACCGACTCTCGGTATTCAGCGTCTTGTGCCTCGAACTGTTCAGGGCTTGGCATTGACACCACGCGCACCGCACGACCTTGATCGGCAAACTCAGCTGCGGCAGCCTGAGCTAGCGCCACTTCAGAGCCGGTTGCAATGAAGATCAGTTCTGGAGTTCCTTCACAATCGCGCAAAATGTAACCACCACGCTGTACCGAAGCTAAGGTACTTGCATCTCGGTCTTGATGGGGCAGATTTTGACGCGAAAACACCAGAGCGGAGGGGCCATCTTGACGCATAATCGCCTGCTGCCAGGCGACCGCCGACTCGACTGCGTCACAAGGTCGCCACGTAACCATGTTGGGGGTGCCACGTAAAGAAGCAAGCTGTTCAACCGGCTGGTGTGTAGGGCCATCTTCACCCAAGCCAATAGAGTCATGGGTGTAGACAAAAATACTCTGCTGCTTCATGAGCGCCGCCATACGCACGGCGTTGCGCGCGTATTCCATGAAAATCAGGAAGGTCGCACCGTAAGGAATAAAGCCACCATGCAATGCTATTCCGTTCATGATTGCCGACATACCAAATTCACGAACGCCGTAGTAAATATAGTTGCCGCTGGCGTCTTCTGAATCGACCCCTTTTGATCCGGACCAGAGCGTCAGATTGCTTCCCGCCAAGTCAGCTGAACCCCCCAAAAGTTCGGGAACACCTGCGGCAAAGGCCTCAATGGCGTTCTGTGACGCTTTACGCGTGGCAATAGTCGCCCCTTCGGCCTGACACTTCTCGACATAGGCTTGTGAAAGCGCCTCAAAGTCAGCGGGCAAATCACCGCTCAGACGGCGCTCTAGCTCCGACGCCAGTTCAGGGAACTCCGATTTATAACCCTCGACCAGATCCAACCACGCTGCCTTCTTTGATGCACCCGCCTGCTTGGCATCCCAGCCGCCGTATACCTCTTCAGGGATGATAAAAGGCGCGTGCTGCCAACCTAACGCCTCCCTAGTAGCCGCTATTTCATCGTCGCCCAAGGGCGCCCCGTGGCAAGATTCCGTTCCCTGTTTATTAGGTGAACCTTTACCGATTAGGGTTTTTGCGCAGATCAGAGTTGGTTTTTGCGTCTCAGTACGGGCTGTTTCAAACGCTGCCTTGATTTGCTCAGGGTCGTGCCCATCAACACCTTCAACCACCTGCCAACCATAGGCCTTAAATCGCGCCGCCGTATCGTCGGTAAACCACCCTTCAACTTCGCCGTCAATCGAGATGCCATTGTCATCGTATACGGCAATCAGCTTGCCCAAGCCCAGCGTACCAGCCAGCGAGCACACCTCGTGCGAGATGCCTTCCATTAAGCAGCCATCACCTAAGAAGGTGTACGTGTAATGATCGACTACCTCGTAACCGGGGCGGTTGAATTGCGCCGCTAAGACTTTTTCGGCGAGCGCCATTCCCACCGCATTAGCGATTCCCTGACCTAGAGGTCCAGTCGTGGTCTCGACACCGGGTGTGTAGCCGTATTCTGGATGACCTGGCGTTTTGCTGTGCAATTGTCTGAACTGCTGCAGATCGTCTACGGACAGGTCGTATCCACTCAAATGCAACAGCGAGTAAATCAACATGGAGCCATGGCCATTCGACAAAATAAATCGATCCCGATTGGGCCACGACGGCTCTACCGGATTGTGGTTCAAAAAGTCATTCCATAGGACTTCAGCGATATCTGCCATGCCCATGGGTGCTCCGGGGTGACCCGACTTCGCTTTCTGTACGGCATCCATCGACAACGCGCGTACAGCGTTGGCTAATTCAACTCGGGCGACCATTGTGTTCTCCAGTAAGATCAGAAATTTAGCAATGTTTAAACAGGCGCGTATTCTCCACTAAGTGCTTGAGGAGAGCAAATAAACTGGGCGACTAGGCGCATTCAGACGGATTATTTAAAGCGGCCCACAGAATCTATATCAAAATATTTTGATATAGCGCACGGATTCCGCTATCCTTCGCGCATGTCTAAACTCGCCCTTGTTAAAGACGGCGGCTCACGCGATCAAAATGAGTCCGCCAACTCTCTCGCCTCAGTCTGCAAAGCTGCGGCGGATCCGATTCGTGCGCACGTCTTAGCTTTACTCCACGAAAATTCGTTCAGCGTTGGCGAGCTCGTTGATATACTTGGCATCAAGCAGTCTGCACTCAGCCATCACCTGAAAATTTTGGCACGAGCCGAACTCGTATCGACGCGTCGCGAAGGGAACTCTATTTTTTACCGCCAGCGCGCTGCCACAGGCAAAAAAGCGCTAGATGCCCTTCGCAGCGCCATCTTGTCGGAAGCAGCCAATATCGTACTTTCGCCCGATTTGGCTGCACGTTTAGAGCGCACCTACGGCGAGCGGGCGCAAAGCTCGGTGGCCTTCTTCAATGCGAACGCGGATAAATTCCGCAACGAAAAAGATCTTATTGCAGACCACTACCACTACGGCGAGGCGGTTGAACAGATCTTAAAAGACACGGTGTTTGAACGTAGGGAGAATGCGCTTGAAATTGGCCCCGGCGACGGCGCGTTCCTAGAGAAACTCAGCGCACTTTTTAGCCAAATCACCGCGCTCGACAACAGCACCGACATGCTGAATAAAGCCCAACAGAGAAGCCGAGCTGCCAACCTCACCAATATACGATTCGTGCACGGAACAACAACGGAGCACGACGGGCTTGGCCTCTACGACGTGATCGTGATCAACATGGTGTTACACCACGTTCCGGCACCCGCGCAGGTGTTCAGAGACGCAGCCAAATTGCTGGCTCACAAAGGCGTGTTGACCATTACCGAGCTGTGCCGGCATGAACAAACCTGGGCTCACACCGCGTGCGGTGACCTGTGGCTGGGTTTCGAGGCAGACGAATTGAGCCTATGGGCTCGCAGTGCGGGACTCATTGAGCGGACACAAACCACGCTGGCCCAACGCAACGGGTTCCAGATTCAAATCAGACAATTTCAACGCGTATAGCAGGAAAACCTATGAGCGAATATCAAATTTTCACATCGGAATCGGTCTCTGAGGGTCACCCCGACAAGATGGCTGATCAAATTTCCGACGCCATTTTAGATGCAATGCTGGCCGACGATCCCAACTCACGAGTTGCCGTGGAGACCTTAGTAAAAACGGGCATGGTTGTGGTAGCAGGCGAAGTTCGCACACGCACCTACGTCGATCTTGAAGACATTGTTCGCGACGTTATTCTCGATATTGGCTATAACAGCTCTAAAGTGGGTTTCGACGGCGCCTCCTGCGCTGTACTCAATGCGATCGGCAAGCAGAGCGCGGACATTGCTATTGGCGTTGACGAAGCCGACAACAAGGAACAAGGCGCGGGCGACCAAGGCCTAATGTTTGGCTACGCCACCAACGAAACTGAGACCTTAATGCCCGCCCCGATCTACTATGCGCATCGACTCGTGGAGCGGCAAGCCGAACTCAGAAAGTCAGGCCAACTTGATTGGCTGCGTCCGGATGCAAAAAGCCAGGTAACGCTGCGCTATGATGCGGGCAGACCGGTGGCCATTGACGCCGTTGTGCTATCGACACAGCACGACGAAGACATCGCTTTAAAAGATCTGCAGGCGCAGGTGCTGGAACACATCATAAAGCCCGTTTTACCAGCTGAGTGGCTGCATGCTGATACGCGGTTCCATATCAACCCAACGGGCCAATTCATCATCGGGGGTCCAGTGGGGGACTGCGGGCTCACGGGTCGCAAGATTATCGTTGATACCTACGGAGGCATGGCGCGTCACGGCGGCGGTGCATTTTCGGGCAAGGACCCCTCTAAAGTAGACCGCTCAGCGGCCTACGCAGGTCGCTACGTCGCAAAAAATATCGTGGCTGCTGGACTCGCTGATCGCTGTGAAATTCAAGTGAGCTACGCCATTGGCGTGTCTGAACCAACGTCCATATCAATCAATACCTTCGGCACCGGCAAGATATCTGACGCTCAGATCAGCGATCTCGTCCGAGAACACTTCGATCTGCGCGCAGGCGGACTCGTCGCCATGCTTGATCTGAAGCGACCCATTTATCGCAAAACTGCAAGTTACGGTCACTTCGGCCGTGAAGACACCGACTTTACTTGGGAACATACCAACAAAGTTAATTTACTGAAGACCGCACTGTAAGCGATCAAATTCGCACAAAAGAGGAATACATCATGAGCACCGTAACTAAACTACGCCCTTTTACCGATTATAAAGTTGCCGACATCAGCCTCGCCGATTGGGGACGTCGCGAACTCAAAATTGCCGAGGGTGAAATGCCCGCATTGATGGCAATGCGAGAAAAATACAGAGCGAGCCAGCCACTGGCGGGAGCCCGAATTTTAGGCTGTATTCACATGACCATCCAAACCGGCGTGCTAATTGAAACACTGGTGGCACTGGGTGCTGAAGTTCGCTGGTCTTCGTGCAATATTTTCTCGACCCAAGATCACGCTGCGGCAGCGATCGCAGCGGCAGGTATCCCCGTGTACGCGTGGAAAGGAGAAACCGAAGAAGAATACGAATGGTGCATTGAACAGACCATCTTGAAAGATGGCCGCCCTTGGAATGCCAACATGGTGCTGGATGACGGCGGTGATCTCACTGGCATCTTGCACGAGCGCTATCCGGAAGTCCTTGAGCACGTGAACGGCATCACTGAGGAAACCACAACGGGCGTACATCGACTGCTCGAAATGCTCAAGGCCGGTTCGCTGAAGGTGCCCGCCATCAACGTCAATGACGCTGTCACCAAAGCGAAAAACGACAACAAGTACGGCTGCCGCCACAGTCTGAGTGACGCCGTAAAACGAGCGACTGACCACCTTCTCGCCGGCAAGAAAGCGCTCGTTATCGGCTACGGCGATGTCGGTAAAGGCTCCGCTCAATCTTTGCGTCAAGAAGGTATGATCGTGAAGGTAACCGAAATTGACCCTATCTGCGCGATGCAGGCCTGCATGGATGGCTACGAAGTGGTAAGCCCCTTCATCGACGGGATCAACACGGGCGCCGACGACTGCGTCAATCGGGAACTGCTACAGAATACCGATCTTCTCGTCACAACAACCGGCAACTTCAATGTGTGCAATGCGGCAATGCTGCGCGCACTCAAAAGCGGAGCCGTGGTGTGCAACATTGGCCACTTTGACAACGAAATCGACACCGCCTACATGCGCGCTCACTGGGAGTGGGAAGAAGTTAAGCCTCAGGTGCACACGGTGTACCGTGACCGAGCGAGCAACGACCATCTCTTACTGTTATCCGAAGGCCGACTGGTCAACTTAGGCAATGCGACAGGACACCCCTCACGTATCATGGACGGCTCGTTCGCCAACCAAGTTCTGGCCCAAATCTATCTGTATGAGCGTCGCTTTGCGCAACTTGAGCCTTCCCTCAAAAAACAAGCGATTACGGTCGAAGTTCTGCCCAAACACTTGGACGAAGAAGTTGCCGCCCACATGGTGGCGGGTTTTGGTGGGGTCATTACGCGCCTTACCGAAGAACAAGCAAAATATATCCATGTCGAGGTCGACGGACCATTCAAATCGGAGACCTATAAGTACTAATGCATGCACAATTAAGCTACGAGTTTTTCCCGCCTAAAACCGTTCTCGGGCGGGAAAAACTGCTTAACGAGATTCTTCCGAGATTAGCTGAGACGCACCCCGCCTATGTGTCCGTCACCTACGGGGCCGGCGGCTCCACTCGAGACAACACCATGGGCACGGTCAAGGATATCCACGCAACGGGGATGCCCGTAGCGCCGCATTTGAGCTTTGGCACAGACAGCGAAGAGACGATTCGAACATTGCTTCTGCATTATCAATCGATTGGCGTATCTCGGGTCGTGGCACTCCGAGGCGACTTACCATCAGGTGCCGGTGGAAGCCAACAATTGGTATTTGCAAATGAACTGGTGGAATTCATTCGCCAAGAGACGGGTGAACACTTCACGATCGAAGTGGCGGCTTATCCCGAAATTCATCCAGAAGCCAAAAGCTACGAAGTTGATATTATCAACTTGAAACGCAAGTTGGATGCCGGTGCAGACGCCGCTATAACGCAATATTTCTTTAGCGCGGACGCCTACTTAGAATTCGTAAAAACGTGTCGTGAGCACGGTATAACCAAGCCAATTTATCCCGGGATCATGCCGATCACCAACTACGACAATCTAGCCCGATTTTCTCGTAACTGCGGGGCAGATATCCCTAGATGGTTAGATAAAAAGTTGTCTGGGTTCGGTGCAGACCTAGAGGCACTCAAGGCGTTCGGTCAGGATTTTATATCGGATCTCTGTAAAAGACTTCTCGACGGTGGCGCGCCCGGCATTCACTTCTATACAATGAATCAAGCCGAACCGGTGGTATCCATTGTCAGCAAGTTGAAGCAAGCGGGCTATTTTGAGAATCAATAGAATCTTCACACCCGAACCTCTGTCCAAGGGTTCCACGATCGAATTAGACGCAGGCGCAAGCCTGCATCTCATTAAAGTATTAAGACTCAAGCCCGAGTCCCCTGTTGAACTATTTAACGGTGACGGCTTTAACTATCTAGGCAAGCTACTGATACAGGGCAAGCGCGCAGCGGCTGTTCAAATCGAGTCATGCCAGCTAAACGGATCTGAATCTCCGTTAAGAGCTCGTCTGGGGATTGTCATTTCCAAAGGCGATCGCATGGATTTTGTGGTCCAGAAATCAACCGAACTCGGGATCTTTGACCTTTTTCCGCTCACCAGTGAACGCTGTGATATCAAGTTGAGCAATGAGCGAGGCCAGAAGAAGCGCGAGCATTGGCAGAAGGTGGCGATCGCAGCAAGCGAACAATGCGGTCGATCCGTGGTTCCGACAATACACGAAATTCAACCCCTCAGTGCCTGGATTGGAGAAATTGAGGCGGATACACGCTTGGTCATGCACCACCGAGCGACCAATACATCTTTACCACAGCGTGCCCAGAGCGTTGCCTTGCTTATTGGGCCAGAAGGTGGGCTCACCGAGGCTGAGGTGTCCGCAGCGGTCGGTCATGGCTTCGAGCCTTTTGTGCTTGGCCCGCGCGTTTTGCGAACCGAAACGGCACCCATAGCGGCACTGAGCATTTTACAGACCACCTTCGGCGACTTTACAATTTAGTCTTTTACCACCTAAAAAAGGATTACACCATGCTGTCTATCGGTATCGTTATGGACCCGATCGCTCAGATTAGCTTCAAAAAAGACAGCTCACTCGCCATGCTATGGGCCGCAAGGGATCGAGGATGGGATCTGTGGTACATGGAACCACAGGATTTATACGTCTCCTCGGGTCAAGCATACGGCGCAATGTCGCCACTCAAAGTGTTTGACGACCCCGATCGCTTTTATGAAAAAGACGCAGCAGAAGAGCGACTGCTGTCGGATCTTGACGTAATCCTCATGCGCAAGGATCCACCGTTCGATAACGAGTACATCTACGCAACCTACATGCTCGAAATGGCAGAGCGAAACGGCACCTTGGTTGTCAATCGCTGCCAGTCACTGCGAGATTGCAACGAAAAAATGTTTGCAACTCAATTCCCACAGTGCTGCCCACCCCTATTAGTGAGCGCCGATCCCTCGCGGCTTAAAGCGTTTCACAGAGAACACCAAGATGTCATCTTTAAACCACTCGATGGCATGGGTGGAAGCGCAATCTTCCGAGCCAAAGCAGATGACCCAAACGTCAACGTCATTCTAGAAACACTGACGCGCTTTGGTAAACAGACCATTATGGCTCAAAGATATCTGCCCGAGATTGTTGCGGGTGACAAACGTATCCTGATGATTAACGGGGAGCCCGTACCCTACTGCCTTGCGCGTATCCCCTCGAGCGGAGAGACGCGCGGCAATCTCGCTGCGGGCGGCTCGGGTCGTGCACAACCTTTGACTGACCGCGATCGCTGGATCGCCCAGCAAGTCGGCCCAACCCTAGTTGAAAAAGGGCTTCTTTTTGTCGGCCTCGATGTCATCGGCGACTATCTAACCGAAATCAATGTCACCAGCCCGACGTGTATTCGAGAGATCAACGCGGCCTACGACTGCGATGTAGCAGGCCAGCTCATGAATGAAATTGCTAGGATAAAAGGCGTTTAATCGCGTGGCAGATCGAAGCCAGCACATTGTCCTCTGCGTATTTTTCGCACTGGTATTCCACGCTGCGCTCGTATTGGGCCTCAATTTTAGAGCCCCCGCAAATAACGAAACCACCAAACAAATGGCCGTGACCTTATCAACGGTCAGCCAAGTTCGTCACCAACCCGCATTCACTCATCTGGCGCAAACAAATCAGTCCGCCAGCGGTGACTGGGATGAAAAAGACGCGCGCGGCGCCTCCTTACCACCCGCCGAACAACTGTATGAAGCGCAAAAAGGGCGCGCCGTGCAGGATCAAGGGGAGAACCTGAAAGCCGATATCACCAGCAGCAAGGGGACCTTCCAAATGAGTTCGGCCCAGGTCAGCGGAACAACGGAAGGCGGTGATTCTGATCCTCTAACGCAATCCCAAAGAGAGCGCCTGAGCGCCTTGCAGCTTGAATATGCACAAACAAAACTGGCTCTCAATCGCGCGCCCCGTGTTTTGCGGATTCATTCTCAACCCGCCAAGGCGACTCCAGAAGCAGAGTATATGAGACTTTGGCGCAACCGCATTGAAGCCATCGGGAATCAATACTATCCCGAAAGCTCGCGTCGATATGGCATTTATGGTGATGTCAGGGTGCTCGTGGCGATCGGTTTTGATGGTCGATTATTGGATACAGAGGTTATTCAGTCATCGGGGCATGCGGTTCTCGACCAGGCGGTATTAAAGATCGTGAGGCTCGCAGCGCCTTATCCTCCCTTTCCTCCGCAAATGCGCCAACAGGCGGACCAAATTGAAATCGTTCGCACCTGGGAATTTAAGCCCATAGAGGGATAAGCTCTTTCCTCGTGAGCAATTACCGTTTATTGTCTGCTCGAGAGCGCAATGGAGGCTTTATGATCTTTTCCAGTTTGAAGGACCATTTACTCATCGCTATGCCCTCCCTTGCATCGGGTTTTTTCAATCAGAGCGTCACCTACCTATGCGAGCATGATGAGAACGGTGCCATGGGGATCGTGATTAACAAGCCGCTCGAGTTCGAGCTGGAGCACGTACTCGCCCAACTCGACATCGCCCGCGAAACGCAAACGGCTAAGCGGCCTGTCTTCAAGGGCGGGCCGGTTCAACAAGAGCACGGCTTTATACTCCACCGGTTCGAGCAGAAAGTGTTCGATTCCACCTTGGTGATCAATGACGAAATCGCGTTGACCACGTCGATCGATATCATGCAGGCAATAGGCAGAGGGGAAGGCCCTTCGCAATATCTTCTCGCCTTGGGCTACGCTGGCTGGGGAGCGGGGCAATTAGAGCAAGAAATCATTGAAAACTCCTGGCTCACAGTGCCCGCGACCGCTGAGCTTATCTTCGATACGCCGCGGTCACATCTCGTTCAGGTGGCCGCATCTCAACTTGGGCTCGATATGAACTTGATGCCAACGCATGCGGGACACGCATGAGTCTCATGTGTTTTGATTTTGGCCTGCGTCAAATTGGCGTTGCGGTAGGGAACCTTGAGTTGGGCACAGCTCAACCGTTGACAACGGTCATGGCCAAAGATGGCATGCCGCAGTGGCATGAAATCGAGGCACTCCTGCAGGAGTGGAAACCCGACAGTGTCGTTGTGGGCAGACCGCTCAACATGGATGGTAGCGAGAGCGAGATGTCTGCACGAGCCAAAAAATTCGCAAACCGAATTCACGGCCGATTCGGGGTGCCCATCGCACTCCACGATGAGCGACTGACATCGCAAGAGGCGAAGCAGATAGCACGAGAGAAGGGGCACAAGGGCGATTACAGCAAAGCACCTATCGACGCACTCGCCGCAAGCCTAATACTCGAAAGTTATATAGCGATGGCCTGCGCGTCCGAATCGAACTAGAAATTTTCTGGAGAGCGGGCCTTCTCTCGGGCAACGTCTTTAGTAATGATCCGCTGATCGACCAAATCCATCAAGCACTGGTCCATGGTCTGCATTCCGATAGCCTGCCCAGTCTGAATAGCTGAATACATTTGAGCAATCTTATCTTCACGGATCAGGTTGCGAATTGCGGGGGTGCCCCTCATGATTTCATGCGCGGCGACTCGCCCGCCCCCAGCGCGCTTCAACAAGGTTTGCGAGATAACCGCCTGCAAGGATTCAGACAACATGGAGCGCACCATGGACTTCTCTGCGGCCGGAAACACGTCGACAATTCGGTCAATCGTTTTGGCAGCCGAGGTCGTGTGAAGTGTTCCAAAGACTAAGTGGCCAGTTTCCGCCGCGGTCAAAGCGAGTCGAATGGTCTCGAGATCACGCATCTCCCCTACCAAAATGATATCGGGGTCTTCGCGTAAAGCCGATCGAAGCGCCTCGGCAAACCCGAGCGTATCTCGGTGAACTTCGCGCTGGTTCACTAGACACTTTTTACTGTCGTGCACAAACTCGATCGGATCCTCAATCGTCAAAATGTGCTCGTATTTGTTGTCGTTGATGTAATCAATCATGGCGGCGAGCGTCGTCGATTTACCCGAACCCGTAGGTCCAGTAACAAGCACTAGGCCTCGCGGCGTCATCGAAATATCGCGAAAGACTTTACCCATGTTCAAGTCTTCCATTGTGAGCACTTTGGAGGGAATCGTTCTGAATACCGCTCCACAGCCGCGATTCTGATTAAATGCGTTAACCCTAAAACGAGCTACACCCGGCACCTCAAACGAAAAATCGGTCTCTAAAAACTCCTCGAAATCCTTGCGCTGCTTGTCATTCATGATGTCATAGACGAGCGCTTGAACCTCTTTGTGATCCATCGCGGGCAAGTTGATCCGACGCACATCTCCATCGACACGAATCATAGGGGGTAAGCCCGCCGACAGGTGTAAGTCCGAGGCTTTTTGCTTGGCGCTGAAAGCAAGCAATTCTGTAATATCCAAGAGGCTCTCCCGACAATCAATGAGTGTTGCGCCGACTTGAGTTAAAATCCGACGAGGCACCCTCTAAGGTAGTATCAGCGCATGAACAAAGCAACTATTGAACAAAAATTTAATAAAGTGCTAAATCGAATTTCCAAAGCCGCAATGGATGCCCAAAGAGATCCAGGGTCGATCACACTGATGGCCGTCAGCAAAACCAAGCCGCCGCAGGATATCATCCTCGCTTACCAGGCTGGGGCTCGCCATTTTGGCGAAAACTATTTACAAGAGGCTCAGCATAAGATCGCTGCGTTGAATGCACTGCCCATCACTTGGCATTTTATTGGCCCCATACAATCGAACAAAACCCGCCCGATAGCCGAGTTATTTGACTGGGTACATTCGGTAGACCGCTTAAAAGTCGCGCAAAGACTGAGCGATCAACGCCCCCATGAGCTCAACCCGCTACAGATTTGCCTTCAGGTAAATGTTTCAAACGAACCAACTAAATCGGGTGTAGCCTTACACGAGGCGGAAGCCCTTGCCCTAGCGATCGATGCGCTGCCCAACATCGTAGTGCGCGGACTCATGGCGATACCCGAACCGAGCGATGAGTTTGAAGCTCAACAATCTGCATTCCTCAAAGTCAGGGACCTATTCGAACAAATTCAGTGCCACATCCCGCACATAGATACGCTGTCCATGGGCATGTCGCAGGATCTTGAGGCTGCGATTGCGGAAGGCGCCACGATCGTGCGGATCGGCACAGACATTTTTGGCGCACGAGATCGCGGTCTCCAAGCAAGCAACGTATACTAGCCTGAAATTAGCTGGAGAGCGCTCTTGAGTACAACAAAACTCGCCTTTGTCGGGGCGGGCAATATGAATTCTGCGATTATCGAAGGGCTGTTGATTGCCGGCGAAACGCCGTCATCTATCTCGGTCAGCAATCGCAGCGCGACCAAGCTCGAACGTCTCAATGAGCTGGGTGTCGCCACGTCTACCAGCAACGTCGAAGCCTGCGACCAAGCCGATATCGTCGTACTCGGGGTAAAGCCAGCACAGATTCTGGATGTGTGCCGTGAAGTTCAAGCAAGCGTTGCTCGCAGTAATGCCCTGGTGCTGTCGGTTGCCGCCGGCGTCACTGTAGCGCAGCTTGAGCAGGTACTGGGAAGCAACACCCCTATCGTCAGAGCCATGCCCAATACGCCATCGACGGTGGGAGCGGGCGCAGCTGGGTTGTTCGCTAATGCAGCGGTCAGTGCGAAAGGCAGGGCAGACGCTCAACGGGTTCTCGAAGCCTGCGGCATCGCCACTTGGGTTGAGTCTGAGGACTTAATCGACGCGGTAATCGCTGTAGCGGGCAGCGCACCGGCCTATTTTTTCTACATCCTCGAAGCCCTAGTTGAAGAAGGTATCAACCTCGGTTTGGCGCCTGAGCAGGCGCAGACACTAGCTGTTCAAACCTGTTTTGGCGCCGCTAAGCTGTGTCAGAATGCTGAGACAGATCTCGCCACCCTGCGTAATAAAGTCACCAGCCCTGGCGGGACCACACAAGCCGCTCTTGCCACCTTTAAAGAGCTGAATTTGCAAGGTACCATCAAAGCCGGTATGCGTGCAGCGGTTGCGCGCGCTCGTGAGATGGCGCAAGAAAACGGATAGGATACAAAATGGGCGCTTTAAACGAAGTAACTGCTTACTTACTGCAGACAGGATTGGGGCTGTTCCTGATTCTGGTTATTCTGCGCTTCCTAATGCAGCTTGCCAATGCGGACTTCTACAACCCAATTAGCCAGTTCATATTTAAAGCGACACAGCCCCTCGTCAGGCCACTTCAGGGTTTTATTAAACCGATAGGCCGCGTTGATTTCGCTTCGCTCACCCTGGCTATCGCTCTCCAAACAGCGGGGATTATGCTCGTTCTTATATTGAACGGTCTCGCGAACCCTAACCCACTCACTCTGTTCGTTTGGGGCACTATTGGGATCGCAGGACTAATCGTTAAAGTTTACTTTTTCGCCATCCTCGCCTCGATCATCTTGAGCTGGATTAGCCCCGGCGGAGGCAACCCGGCCGTGTACCTTCTGCACCAAATAACCGAACCCGTTATGGCGCCCGTAAGGAAACTCCTACCACCAATGGGCGGTTTGGATTTCTCGCCTATCTTGGTGTTTATTTTGATCAATGTCGTTGAGATCGTGCTGCGGAACATCGCTCAAGGGGTCGGTCTTTACCCTGCTTTGGTCATGGGCCTGTAAATGGATGCGGCACAGTCAGTTGGCATCGTCACGCCCCAGCAAGTGGAGTTTGAGGATCCTTTGCATCTTGCGAGCGGTGAAATCTTACCCAGTTTCACGCTTGTTTACGAAACCTACGGCACCCTGAACCAAGCAAAATCAAATGCCATTTTAATTTGCCACGCATTGAGCGGCCATCATCACGCGGCAGGCTATCACCACGAAGACGAGACCAAGCCTGGCTGGTGGGACAGCTGTATTGGACCAGGTAAACCCATCGATACCAATCGATTTTTCGTGGTAAGCCTGAATAATCTAGGGGGCTGCCATGGCTCAACCGGCCCTCGGTCAATCAACCCGAGCACCGGGGCGCTGTGGGGTCCCGATTTTCCGCAGGTACAGGTGTCTGACTGGGTGGCAAGTCAGTCACGGCTTGCAGATTATCTAGGCATCTCTACTTGGGCTGCCGTGATTGGAGGCAGCCTAGGCGGTATGCAGGCAATGCAGTGGAGCATTCAATATCCCGATCGTCTCAAGTATTGTTTGGTCATCGCGTCCGCCATGGACTTATCGGCGCAGAATATCGCCTTTAACGAGATCGCACGCCAGGCGATTTTATCCGATACGCATTTCCATGAGGGACGTTATTTAGAACATGAGACCAATCCCTCCCAAGGTCTCGCGCTCGCTCGTATGGTGGGTCACGTTACCTATTTATCGGATGACGCAATGGCCAGTAAATTTGGACGAGACTTAAGACGAGGCAGCTTTGATAAAAGCGTGACGGAACAGGTCGAGTTTCAAGTTGAAAGCTACCTTAAATATCAAGGGTCGCAGTTTTCGACCAGCTTCGATGCCAATACCTACATACTCATGACGAAAGCCCTAGATTATTTCGATCTAGCCGCCGACTTTGAAGGGGATTCCGTAGAGGCCTTCAAACAGGCTAAAGCCAAGTTTTTGGTCGTGAGCTTTTCGACCGACTGGCGTTTTTCGCCTAGGCGCTCACGTGAAATTACCGATTCCTTAATCTCGGCAGGGCGCTCGGTAAGCTATGCCGAAATAGAAGCGAAGGAAGGGCACGATGCCTTCCTTATGCCAATCCCTCGATATTTGGATGTCCTTTCTGCCTACTTGGGTCGGGTAGCGGAGGCGTGCGCATGAGGCTCGATCTAACCCAAATCCAAAAATGGATACCCAAAGGAGCCCGCGTCCTAGACCTTGGCTGTGGTGACGGTGAATTCCTAGCGACCTTGCGACATGAACGCCGAGTGAGCGGTCTCGGGCTTGAGATCGATCCACACAATATTACGCTTGCGCTGCAAAAGGGTATCGATGTCATCGAACAGAACATGGATCGCGGACTCGATAACTTCCCTTCGCAGAGCTTCGATGTAGTCGTGATGGCGCACGCCCTACAAGTGCTTCACTACCCCGATACGGTGCTGGAGGATATGCTTCGCATTGGCGCTGAGGGCATCGTAACCTTCCCCAATTTTGCCCACTGGCGCTGTCGCGTTCATTTGGGAACCCGCGGACGCATGCCTGTATCAAAGTTTCTACCGCACAGCTGGTACGACACCCCCAATATCCATTTTTGCACAGTGAAAGACTTCGAAGCTCTCTGCAAGCAACGCGGTTTCCGGATCCAAAAACGGGCCTTGGTCACCGAGGGTATACTGACTCGTTTACTCGCTAAATTGTGGCCTAATTTGTTCGCCACCACGGCAATTTTCAAAATCAGTCGGTAGGAGATATCTCATGCTCAAACAGTTCTGCATACTGTTTTTTTCGATGTTGCTCAGCAGCGCGGCTCTGGCTCAAATGTCAGAGCGATTTGGCCCGTACGAATTGCACTACAGTTACGTGAACACCACCTTCCTTACACCCGAGGTGGCAGCGCAGTACCAAATTGTGCGTGGCAAGCGACACGGCATTTTGATGCTTTCCCTGCGCAAGCATATCGAGGGAGAGAGTGGAACGAGGCCATCTTCGATGCGGGTTCAAGGGACAACAAGCGACCTCATTCGGTCCGACGAACTCGAGTTTAGAGAGATCCGCGAGGGCGAGGCCGTTTACTATATCGCGCCCTTTAAGTTCATCAATGAAGAGTGGCGCCACTTCTACATCGATTTTAGAGCGAGCGATTCCGACACCACCTACTCACACCACCTTCAACACCAAATGTATATCCATCCATGACACAAGTCGTACTCGCTAGCGGCAACGCCGGTAAATTGCGTGAGCTCAATCTGGCGCTAAACCCAGTGGGCTTTTCGCTCGTTTCACAAACAGAATTAGGTCTGCCGAGTCCAGACGAAACCGGGCTGAGCTTTGTTGAGAACGCCCTATTGAAAGCGCGGGAAGCGTCGAGGGCCTCCGGATTGAGCGCTATAGCGGATGATTCCGGCCTGTGTGTTGACTGTCTAGACGGTGCACCCGGGATCTACTCAGCCCGATTTGGTGACGGTACCGATAGCGGAAATTTGCGGGCGTTGGTTCAAACATTAAAGCAGAATGCTCACCCATACCCTTGGCACGCCCACTATCACTGCACCTTGGTGTTTGTCCGCACAGCTGACGATCCCGACCCTCTCATCGCGCAGGGGCGCTGGCACGGGCAAATTATAAATTCGCCCCAAGGCGAAGGCGGATTTGGGTACGACCCCATTTTTTATCTTCCCGATCTTAACTGCACAGCAGCCGAGCTCGACAAGGAGACAAAGAATCGTTTGAGTCACCGCGGCATCGCAGCTTCGACCCTAACGCGCATGCTGCGAGATCTATGAGCACCATTAAGCCTAACGGTACGGGCTTATACCTTCACTTTCCATGGTGCGAGCGCAAGTGCCCCTACTGCGACTTTAACTCGCATACAAAGATTGGCGAACAACTTCCCGAGGTCACCATGGTACAAGCGATGCTGCATGATCTCGATCTCGACATCCAGCGCTTCGGTAAACGCACCATTCAAACCATTTTTATTGGCGGGGGCACACCCAGCCTGATATCCGAAGCGCAAATTGGGACACTACTCGAAGGCGCAGCACAACGACTTGATTTTGCCTCTGATATTGAAATCACCATGGAGGCCAATCCAGGAAGCTCGGAGTTAAAACGATTCAAAGGGTATCGCAGTGCCGGCGTTAATCGACTCTCTATTGGCGTGCAGTCTTTCAACCCCGCCCAGCTAACCCGCTTGGGGCGCATCCACTCGAGCGAAGAGGCACAAGCCGCCATCGCGGCAGCACAAAGAGCAGGCTTTGATCGTATCAACATCGATTTGATGTACGGCTTGGAGCATCAAACTCCGGAATCGGCGATGGAGGATGTATCTTCGGCCTTACAATTTGATACCGGACACATATCCTGGTACCAACTCACTATTGAACCCAATACCGTTTTCTACAAAGAACGCCCGCTTCTACCCGACGATGACCTGATAGCCGACATCGCCGAGGCGGGCGAGCAGCTGCTCGCGGAAAACGGTTATGAGCGCTACGAAGTGTCGGCTTTCAGCAAGCCCTCACAGGCCTGCAGACACAATATCAATTACTGGCAGTTTGGCGATTACTTCGGCTGCGGAGCCGGCGCACACGGCAAACTGAGCGACTCAGTCTCCATCGTTAGAACGGCCAAGCATCGCATGCCGGAACGCTATCTTGAGGGTCTCTCCTTACAAAATTACACAGCGCAAACGAACTTACTTGCTGCGGAAACGCTCATCGCTGAATTCATGCTCAACGCTCTGCGCCTTCGAATCGGCTCTTCCTTAACGCAATTTGAAGCGAGTACGGGCTTGAATCCAGACGTTATTGCCGAGCCTTGGAGGCAACTTAAGCGTGAGGGACTTATGGTTGAAAGTCCGACCTTGCTAAGAACGACCGACCGCGGCTGGCGCTTCCTCAATACGGTTATCGAACGATTCTTGGATTAAATGCGTTCGTAGAGTAAATCCCAGACGCCGTGGCCCAGCCGCTCACCGCGGCGCTCAAATTTCGTTAGCGGTCGGAATTCAGGCCGCGGCGCAAAGCCGTCTTGGCCCAAGGAATTCCGAAACGAAGGATGCTGTGACAGAACCTCCAGCATGTGTTCGGCGTAGTTTTCCCAATCGGTGGCGAGATGAACAATGCCTCCGGGCTTCAATTTGGCCGCGAGCAAAGACATAAAATCATGCTGGATAAGCCGTCGCTTGTGATGCCGTTTTTTATGCCAAGGGTCAGGAAAGAAAATTTGTACGCGATCGAGTGATTCCGCCTCGATGCACTGCTCTAGGACCTCAACCGCGTCGTGACAAAACACGCGAATGTTGTCGACACCCGTTTCCAGACTGTCGTGTAAGAGTTTCCCAACGCCGGGCCTGTGCACTTCCACACCCACGAATCGAAAATCGGGTTCGGCCTGAGCTTGAGCCAAGAGGGACTGCCCCATGCCAAAGCCAATTTCAAACACTTTAGCGCCATGCTCAGCAAAGGTCTGATCCCAATCGAGCACACCGTCGGCTACATTCAGGCCAAAGCGAGATAAGCCAAGATCTAAGCCTTCGCGCTGTGCCTCGGTCATACGGCCCGCACGAATGACAAAACTTTTGATTCGCCGAAGGTTGTCCTGCTCCGCCATAGCTACCCTTTCTTTTTAACCGCGGGCAAGATACACAACCAACCCGCAATAAGCGCAAACCCTCCGAAGGGGGTAATGATACCTAAGGATCGTACACCTGAAAGGGTCAAGAGGTATAGGCTACCGCAGAAGAGAACAATGCCTAAAGAAAATAGGACGGCGGAACGCCGCAACCAAACATCGTCTTGTTTAACTTGACCAAAACCCAGCGCTAACAAGGCTAGGGCATGCCAAAAATGATACTTCACGGCAGTTTGATAAACGGCCATATCGGACGGTGAGAGCAGGCGATCTAACGCGTGTCCGCCGAAGGCCCCAGCGATGACGGCTAAGGCCCCCATAATAGCGGCACAGCGAAGGCTCACCTCCGCACTGAACCGGCGCATACTAAGTGGCCATTTCGCCCATGCTTTTACGAACCTTTTGCATGGCGTTTTGCTCGAGCTGCCGGATACGCTCAGCCGATACACCATATTCAGCGGCAAGATCATGCAAGGTCGCTTTATGATCATTTAACCAACGCTTGGCCAAGATATCTCGGCTACGATCATCCAGCTGTTCTAGCGCGTAATGCAGACGACTTTCACTATCTTCCTGCCAGTTGTCAGACTCGACTTGCTCCGCCGGGTCTTGACGATCGTCTTCGAGAAAATACTGCGGGGCCTGCCAGTCATCTTCGTCACTATCGACTGGAGCATCAAAAGCAACATCACGGGAGCTCATGCGGGCCTCCATGGTGTTCACTTCGCGCACATCCACACCTAAGTCATCCGCCACCGCTTGCGCTTCTTCAGGCGATAGCCATGCTAATGACTTCTTAGCTGAACGCAGATTAAAGAACAGTTTGCGCTGCGCCTTGGTCGTTGCGACTTTGACAATCCGCCAATTACGCAAAATATATTCGTGCATTTCGGCTTTGATCCAATGCACGGCAAAGGACACCAAACGAACGCCTTTTTCGGGGTTAAATCGTTTGACCGCTTTCATCAATCCAACGTTGCCCTCTTGGATTAAATCGGCTTCTGCCAAGCCATAACCTGAATACGAGCGCGCAATGTGCACCACAAAACGTAAATGCGACATAACCAGTTGACGTGCTGCCTCTAGGTTATCGTTGTAATACAACTCTTCTGCCAGCTCCCGCTCTCGCTCGGCTGTTAGAATGGGGATGCTGCTGACGGTCTGTATATACGCCGCCAGATTGGCGCCTGGCACCATTTGATCTATAGGCTGTAATTGAGTCGACATGTCTACTCCCTCCTGTAATGGCTAAAGTTTAGCACTCTCGCTCTTAGAGTGCTAATTTTTCAAAAGTTCACTTAACGGACAATAAAAACAGGCTGAGGAGAGCTTTATTTAGGTTCAATTGAGGCTAGCTGTCGAGCTGAAGATACCAATGCACCTAACATACCCAACAAGATTGAAGCGCTCAGAAGGATAGTGGCTTCCGACAGATTCAGAAATAGAGAGATATGGTCTGCACCATAGGAGTCAATGAGTTGTTGGGCGGGAGCCGACAGCCACGTACCCGCCGCAGTTACAATGCCGAGAGCCGTTAGGCCCCCACCCAATCCGTAGACGAATCCGGTATATAAAAAGGGCCGCCTGACGTACGCGTCAGACGCACCAACCAGTTTGGCTACCAAGATCTCTTGTCGTCGGCTTTCAACCGCAAGCCTAACCGTATTACCGATGATTAAAAGTGACGCGAGCAGCGCAATAAAGATAAACACCAGTAACAAGCGCTCAGCGAGCAGCGCGGCGGCTTGCAACCGATCAAGCCAGGCTAAATCGACCACCGTTTCGGCCACACCCGGAAACGCCGTAAATCGCTCAACCAAGGTATCGGTATCAAAGGAAACACTCATGTTCAAACGAACCAACAGCGCATCCGGGAGGGGGTTGCTCATACCATCAAAGGCGTCATCAGAAAGACCAAGCCACGCATTCAAGTCGCTTAATGCGTCCTCTTTAGAGACGTGTGCGGCTGAACTCACTTCAGGTAGTGCTGTGATTTGATCCAAGAGCACACCTGTTTTCGCTGAACCTAAGCCGTCCTCAAGCAAGAGTGTAACGGAGTCGCCTCGATCCAAACGCTCTACCAAGTCACCAAACGCCGTAACCACAATACTGAGCGACGCGGGGATACTCATGACCACACCAATCACAAGCACTGTAAGCACAGCCGAACCCAACTGTCGACGCAGCCGGCGGAGGGTATCTCGACGCGCTTCGGTATGGTGCCAACGCCATATCGAAAAACGATGGGCAAGCGCAGAATTGAGCTTAGATTCCGTTCGCACTGACTTGAACCCCCTGCAAGAGCTGCCCTTCACTCAGCGTTAAAATTCGATTTTGCATGCGGGAAATTAAGGCAAGATCGTGAGTTGCAATCAGAACCGTTACGCCGGCCCGACTAAAAGCACGGAAGAGTTTCATGATGTCCGCAGATAAAGCGGGATCAAGATTCCCGGTAGGCTCGTCGGCGAGTAAAATTTTCGGCCGAGTGGCCACCGCTCTCGCTATGCCCACTCGCTGTTGCTCACCTCCAGACAGGCTTTCGGGGTTCGACTTCTCTTTGTCGAGGAGCCCCACCTTGTCGAGAGCGGCTCGGACACGCTTGCCGATATCGCGGCGATCGAAACCGCTAATGATTAAAGGCAGAGCTACATTATCGAAGACCGTTCGGTCGTAGAGCAATTGATGATCTTGGAAGACAACGCCAATATCGCGTCGATGTGCGGCGATTGCATTGCCTTTCACCGTTTGAAGGTCACGGCCATTGATCACAACACGACCACGGGTCTGGCGCTCCATAATCATAATCAATTTCAGTAGAGTCGATTTGCCGGCTCCTGAATGACCTGTCAGAAACACCATTTCCTCGGGCTCGATTCGAAGCGAGAGCTCACGCAGTGCATCGCGACCGCTCGCATAGCGTTTACTAACTCGGTCGAATTCGATCAACTTATTACCTCATCAAATAGAGCATCTACGAAACTCTCTGCATCGAATGGTCGCAAATCATCGGCCTGCTCACCCACACCAATGAATCGAATTGGGATACCGAGCTTATGGGCAATCGCAAAGACAACACCGCCCTTCGCTGTCCCATCTAATTTGGTCAAGGTAATTCCCGTGACATTAACGGCCGCTTTAAAGTGTTCCGCCTGAGCAACGGCGTTTTGCCCCATAGTCGCGTCCAACACCAGCATGACCTCATGGGGCGCATCCGGATTCAATTTTTGCATCACGCGAACCACTTTCTTGAGCTCTTCCATTAGGTTGTCTTTATTGTGCAGCCGTCCGGCTGTATCGCCGATTAGAATATCAATCTTTCGCGCCTGCGCCGCTTGCAAGCCATCAAACAAAACCGAGGCGCTATCGGCACCCGTGTGCTGAGCTATGACTGGAACGGCATTCCGTTCACCCCAGGTTTGGAGCTGTTCTACCGCGGCCGCCCGGAACGTGTCACCCGCAGCCAAAAGCACGGAGCGACCTTCTTTCAAATAGCGACGCGTCAACTTGCCAATCGTAGTCGTCTTACCAGCACCATTTACCCCGACCATCAAGATCACGTTAGTTTGCCCTGTCGGGAGAACAAGAGGACACTCACAGGGCTTGATCATTTCGAGAAGCGACTGCTTGAGGGCTTTTAATAGCGCCTCGCCATCAGCAAGCTCTTTACGGCTGACTCGCTCGGTCAGCCTTTCAACAATATAGGTTGTGGCTTCAACGCCGATATCCGCCATTAGAAGATGTGTCTCGAGCTCTTCCAGCAAATCAGCATCGATTTCCTTGCGGCCAAGAAATAAACGCCCCAGACCATTGGACAATTGACCTCGGGTTCTAGAAAGCCCTTTTTTGAGGCGCTGGTACCACGAGGTCTTCTCTTGCTCCGCGGCTTCCGCGATCCCTACTGTACGCTCTACAGAGTCATCAGATGATGCGACGGGCACTACCTCGGCGTTGGCGTGGTCTATTTCTGAAACGGTCTCACTGGAGCTCGATTCGGTTTCAGTAATGGATTTAGACTCATTTTGCGGCTTGTTGCGCCTGAATAACTTCATCTCGTGTGTTACCTTTCCTCTGTGAAGTCAGAGTTTACCACCGATGCCAAAACGCAAGAAGCCAAGCAAAGAATCAACCAGCCCGGCTCAGGGCCAAGTAAGAATCATTGCCGGGCAATGGCGCGGCCGAAAATTAGAGGTTGTATCAAACATTGACGGATTGCGACCGACCCCAGATCGGGTGCGCGAAACACTGTTTAACTGGCTTCAATACGAAATTATTGGCGCCCGATGCTTAGATTTGTTTGCGGGCACCGGCAGCCTGGGGCTAGAGAGCTTGTCTCGGGGCGCAGCCTCGGTTCGCTTCGTAGAATTGGATGCCTCCGTGTGTCAAAGCTTACGCAAGTCGATCGTTACGCTGGGCGCCAAAAGCGCGATCGTTGAGCAAACAAGCAGTGAGGCCTTTGTTGAACGTGCCCACGAGGATTTTGATATCGTCTTCGCCGACCCACCTTACGGTAAGTCATTGCTAGAAAATCTGATAGTAAAAATAGATCGACTGGATCCACAATGGGTGTACCTGGAGGTCGGTGCCGAAGAATCAGCGCCACAAACACCTGGCCACTGGGGGCTTCACCGAGAGCTCCGAGCGGGCGAGGTGTTCGCCAGGCTCTACCGAATAGAACCGACCACGCCCCCGCAATAAGGCACAACAAGACGAATACAATTCCGGAAGCAGACCTGAGCAAACCGATTTGATTGAGGCAGACCACAATTTTGTTTAGCATGCGCGAAACGTTTGTAGAGCGAAGCCCATGTCCAAAAATACTGTTATTTATCCCGGAACGTTCGACCCCATCACTAACGGCCACGTTGATTTGACCGAACGCGCTGCGAAACTTTTCGACAAAGTCGTCGTTGGCATCGCTTACAGCGAAAAAAAATCGCCTATGTTTTCGCTAGAAGAGCGAATCTTGCTCTGCCAGGAATCACTGTCACATTTGAACAACATAGAGGTCGTGGGCTTCAACACCCTACTTATTGATTTTGCTCGATCCCAAGGCGCCCACTGCGTTCTAAGGGGCCTGCGTGCGGTCTCGGATTTTGAATACGAACTCCAGCTGGCCAACATGAATCGCGCCATGCTACCCGAGTTCGAATCTGTTTTCTTAACGCCTTCTGAGCATCTGAGCTTTATCAGCTCTTCTTTGGTGCGCGAAATTGCAAAGCTTAACGGTGACGTGACGCCCTTTGTACCTACACCCGTTGCCGCCAAACTCGCCGGACGTCAGTTCTGACAGCGTTTGCAAAACACGGTGGCTCGTTGACCTAAACGAAGCTCGTGAAGGGGCCTTGTACAAGAGGTGCAAGGCACTCCACCTCGACCATAGACATGCAACTCTTGAGCAAAATAACCCGGCTTGCCATCACCGCCCACGAAATCACGCAGCGTCGTACCACCGCGATTAATCGCGTAAGTGAGTATTCGCTTGATGTTGTAAGCCAGGCGCTCATAACGCGCTAAGCTGATTCGGCCTGCAGCACGACGCGGATCAATACCCGCCGCGAACAGCGCTTCATTCGCGTAGATATTACCTACGCCCACAACGATTTTGGCATCCATGATGAACAACTTGACCGGCTGAGAGCGGCCTCGAGCTCGATCGAACAAATCTCTGCCGCTGAATTCGCTCGACAGCGGCTCAGGCCCCAAGCTTTGTAGCAAGGGGTGTGACAGGACTCGGCCCTCGACCCAGTGGAATGACCCAAAACGCCGAGGGTCGTGATAACGCAGTACCGCGCCATTGGCAAAGCCAATATCGACGTGATCGTGAGCACGAACAGGCTCATCAGGCTTAACGATACGCATCGAGCCGGTCATGCCCAGATGTGCGATCAAAAATCCTCGGGTATGGTGGAAAACTAGGTACTTCGCTCGTCGATCTACTGTAGCGATCTCTCCACCCACAAGGATAGTGTCTAGGTCATCCGGGACCGGCCATCTCAGCCTTGAGTCGCGGATAACCACGCTAACGATAGGGCTACGTACGATATGAGGAGATATACCCCTGCACGTTGTCTCCACCTCTGGCAACTCTGGCATTTGTGTTCTCCAGATACAAAAAACCCCGGTTTAAACCGGGGTTTCACAAAGCTAAGATCGCTTACTTGATCTTACCTTCTTTGTACATAACGTGCTTTCGGACAACTGGATCGAATTTCTTCATTTCCAATTTATCCGGCGTCGTGCGCTTGTTCTTGTCAGTGGTGTAAAAGTGGCCTGTGCCCGCTGACGAGATCATTCTGATTTTTTCTCTCATGGCTTACTCCTTAGACCTTTTCGCCACGAGCACGCAGCTCGGCGAGTACGGTGTCGATTCCGCGCTTATCGATTACTCGCATCCCTTTGCTAGAGACGCGCAAGCGTACGAAGCGCTTTTCTGACTCAACCCAAAACCGGTGGGTGTGAAGATTTGGCAAAAACCGACGTCGAGTGCGGTTTTTAGCGTGTGATACGTTATTTCCTGTGACGGGTCTTTTACCCGTAACTTGACATACTCTGGACATCTTTCGCCTCTCCCATCGCAGGTGGGATCGTAAATTCGGTAACCACGTTGGAATTGCCCCAACGCACGGAGCGCGACTTTATACCAGAGCGACCCTTTCGACGCAAGATAAACCTACAAAAATCCGGCTTTAGCGAACGAAAAAATCTGCCCTTGGCCCAAAACCAAATGATCAAGCAATTGAATATCAAAAAGAGAAAGTGCAGATTTCAATTTTTGCGTGACCTTATGGTCCGCTTGGCTTGGCTCTGACGCACCCGAAGGATGGTTGTGCGCAACGATGAGCGATACCGCGTTGCACGCTAAAGCCGATGCAACGACTTCTCTAGGGTACACACTCGCCGCGTCAACGGTACCCAAAAACAAGTCCTGGGTATCCAACACGCGATTGTGCGCGTTAAGGTGTATCACCACGAAACGCTCTCGCCTAGAATTAAATAAGTGATGCTGCAAGAATGTCTCGACGGCTTGAGGACTTGAGAGGGCATCGCGTTCAACAAGCCGATCAGCCAGTGCTCGCCTCATAACCTCTGTGGCAACGTGCAAGCGAAAAATCGCGCTTCTAGATAAGCCCGTTGTGCGCTGCAACACATCTGCAGGCACTCGATACAATTCGGCCAAACTACCGTAGCGGCCTAACACATTTTCGACCAAACCCGTCTCTTGGCACGACAACCCCATTTGTATACTGAGCAACTCTGCTGTCGTTCTCTTCGAAATATCCAAAATGGCTGTATTCATAATACGCGTGATCTCAACAAAGTTCGCTGTATCGTGGCCTCGTAGAATGTTATCGTTACGAGTCGAACTATTGTCCAAAATACCGAGAATCAATGGGACATCTATTTCAGCGAAAAATCATCATTGGTGTATGCGGAGGCATCGCGGCTTACAAATCGGCTGAGCTGGTAAGGCTATTGCAAAAAGCAGGGGCCGAGGTGCGCGTCATCATGACGCAAGGGGCACAGGCCTTTATCACACCGCTTACGCTTCAGGCCTTAAGCGGCCATGCGGTACATACCGAACTTTTGGACGAGGATGCGGAGCGCGGAATGGGCCACATAGAACTCGCGCGCTGGGCAGACGCCATTGTTATCGCACCCGCAACGGCCGAGACCGTGGCCTCAATTAACGCAGGCGCAGCGAACAACCTACTGAGCACCGTCGTACTAGCGAGTCGAGCCCCCGTCTTTATTGCTCCAGCTATGAACCAGCAAATGTGGGCTCAGGTCGCAACACAAGAAAACATGGCCGGTTTGGTGTCAAAGGGTTTTCACATAATCGGTCCGGACGCCGGCGAGCAGGCCTGCGGCGATATTGGCTCGGGTCGCATGACCGAACCAAACGATATCCTTGCCGCTGTGGAATCGTTCTTTCCATCGCGCCAACTTGAAAACAAGCACGTAGTGATTACCGCCGGACCCACTCGCGAAGCCATCGACCCCGTTCGTTATCTAAGCAACCACAGCTCCGGGAAGATGGGGTTCGCGCTGGCAAGAGCGGCGATCGACGCCGGAGCAAAGGTCACCCTGATTTCTGGCCCGGTCAATTTGACGACACCCGACCGCGTTAACAGAATTGATGTCGTCAGCGCTTTGGATATGTTGGCGGCCTGCCGAAACGCTTGTAGCGAGGCCGATATTTTTATCGCCTGCGCCGCTGTTGCGGACTATCGCTCCAAATCCATCGCTCAGCAAAAACTGAAAAAAACCGGCGAGGATGGCCTGACGCTCATGCTGGAACAAAATCCAGATATCGTTGCCACGATCGCAAGTGAATATCAGCACTTACTGTGCGTGGGCTTCGCAGCGGAAACAGAGAGTCTGCTTGAGCATGCGCGAGCCAAACGAATTAAGAAGCAACTGAATGTCATTATCGCTAACGACGTTGCAGCACAGCCGGTGTTCGGTTCTGACACAAACAGCGTAACAATTATCAGCGAAAACAGCGAACTTGTGCTTGCGTCCACCACAAAACTGGAAATTGCTCGTCAGAGCATGGCTGAAATTGCTCGATTGGCAAGTAGCACTTCAGGCAAGGCGAAGGGGACATAAAATATGCAGCATCTTCTCGCAAAATACGGCTTAAGGATGCCCGCATTTGTTGCACGTGGTGCCTTCCTGCGAATCTATGGTGCCGCTATCGCGATCTCATTCGTGCTGTCTTGCTATCTGTTTTTCGTTGAGATACCCGCTGAGCGCAATGCGGATAAACTCAACGCAAGCCTTTCCGAAGCCTCGACACTGGCTGACAGATTGAGTAAAAGCATGAGGTTAACTCAGGGACAACTCAAAAGCTTATTGGACAGCCCAG
>Ga0181577_10000135_pt1 | contig 53434 bp, 48 predicted proteins | sample 101ome_21_FD_132468 | JGI IMG/M metagenome (GOLD analysis project Ga0181577, IMG submission 132468) | Coastal salt marsh microbial communities from the Groves Creek Marsh, Skidaway Island, Georgia - 101413BT metaG (megahit assembly) | ecosystem: Environmental > Aquatic > Marine > Intertidal...
GAGCATCGCGCGGTTTAAGTCGATGCCGGTGTTGGCTGCAGCAACTTCACCCACTCCCGGCGTGTTGTGGTTAAACGTCCAGTCTTGCCAAAGCCCTGCAGATGTCACATAGGGCGTATCGCTTGTTACGCCAAGGTCTCGGCTATAGTAGTCATTGAAGGTGGCAACCACTGCCGGGCCCACCGCGGGGAAGAATGGGTCATAGGCGACAGATTCGCCAATATGATTAATAGCATCCCCCACGTAGCGCGAGTCGATACGACCCACATTTTTACCAGCCAATCGCTGGAGTTCTTTGGTGAAGCGACTCTCATCAATCCGAAGATTGGCTGCGTCCCAGTAACTGGCAGCGACACCAGTTAGCTGCGCTAACCGGTTCAGAATCGCTTGTCGGTCGTCATCACCAAGTTGTGCCCCTAACTGTAGTGCGCGCGCATAATCACCGCGTGCGAACATCTCCGCCTCGGCGACTATTTGTTCGACAGTGTCGGGTCTATAGTCGCTCACGTGGTGATACCAAGCGGTAGCCGCATAGCTGCTTAAGAAGTTGATATAGGGTTGATCAAAAGGTAGACCTGCAAAGCCCCCTACGTAGTCCATGAACGGGGATACAAGGATGACGCCATTAAGCGTGAGATTATGGCGAGTGAGTAAGTCATAGGCTACACCGCCGCTACGCATGCCACCGTAGCTCTCTCCCAGTAAATATTTTGGTGATAACCATCGATTGTTAACCGTTGTCCAGCGGGCAATAAATTCACTGACGCTGCGAATATCATTATCGACACCCCAGAAGTCTTTGTCCTCAGCATCACCCACAGCTTTGGAATAGCCGGTGCCAACCGGGTCGATCATCACTAGATCGGCAACATCAAGTACAGAAAAGTTATTGTTAACACGCTTAAACGGCGCTCTCGTGGTGAAATTTGGATCGTCAAGAACCGTACGTTGCGGCCCTAAAATGCCCATGTGTAACCACATGGAAGCTGACCCCGGCCCACCATTGTAGGCAAATAGCACGGGGCGGTCGGCCGCGCTGTCACCAATTTTGGTGTAGGCGGTGTAACCAAAAAGCGCAATGGGTTCGCCCTTGCTATTGCGCATAAGTAGTTGCCCGGCAAAAACCTTGTAATCGATGCGTTTACCATCGATGCGGACATTGCCTTCTGAGCTAAAATGCATTGGGTTTGGGATGTCAGTAGCTTCCCCATGGGACTGACTCATCTTGTCTTGGGTATCTGCTAGCGTGCTGTTGTTAGCGGTGATTCCCAGGATCAATACAGCAGCAAGCCATCGCAACAGTAAACAGTATCGCCTCAATAGGTGAGAGGAGGGTTCATGGTTTACTTTTAGACAGACTGGGGATGTGGTTTCGAGGATCGTATTCATGGCTTTGTCTCCGTCCTATTCGCTTACCGCGTGGGCATGAACCCATTGCTTAAACGATAAGTGATCATACTGTTTGCGAGCTTCGACTGCGAGAGTGCCCCGGCGCGGAGATGCCAGTCACTGCCAGGCTCCTTGCTAAGAGCTCGATAGTTGGTGCTTGAGTTTTAGGCAGGTTACTCAGGTCCAGTGGTGTGATGTTGTTGCCACGCGATTATAGACTTGCCGGTACTTAGCGACTCTGACGTTCTCGGCGTCTCGACATGGCGGCTTGGTTAGGTGCAGTCTTTGCGGTCGGACGTTTGACCACCTTGAACAAATTCTCAAAGGAATCTGTTTTGTGCGGAAAGGCCATGGCATTCACAAAATAGTCTTGAAAAGCATTCTCAACCGCGGTTTCTATCCGCTCGACACCACTGACTGTTTGCTCAATGGCAGTACGTGCTGATTGATCGAGTAGCGCGATGCGCGCCCCCACAGAAGCCGCATTACCTGCCGGTGAGACATTATCTAGAGCGCAATCGGGTATAAGCCCCAGAATCATGGCGTGGGTCACACTGATGTGGCTACCAAAGGCACCTGCGAGTCGAATACGGTCAACTGTATTGCTGCCCATATGGTCCATGAGCAGCTTGATGCCGGCATAAAGCGCTGCCTTAGCTAGTTGAACCTGGCGTACATCATTTTGATGAATCACCACGTCAGAAGCAGTTCTGTCATCGGCAAAGTGCAGCACGTAGCCCCATGTTCGGCCTGTCTGACGTAGACGCGGGGTGCGCTCGGCAAAACTACCGTCAATAACACCGTCGGTTGTTATGATGCCTGCGAGGTACATCTCGGCAATCACCTCAATAATACCGGATCCGCAAATACCAGTAACGCCGCGCTCACTTAACGCTAGGTCAAAGTCGGGTTCGGTAGACCACAAATCAGATCCGACGGTTTTGATGGCAGGCTCTAACGTGTGCGGGTCGATACGCACGCGCTCAATGGCACCCACAGTTGCGCGTTGACCGCAGGATATTTGAGCGCCTTCAAAGGCAGGGCCAGTAGGACTTGAGCAGGCAAGCATGCGGTGTTTGTTACCCAATATGATTTCGGCGTTCGTACCGACATCGACCAGCAATGTCATCTCGTCAGCTTGCTCGGGTTGTTCCGCCAATATCACGCCGGCAGCGTCTGCACCGACGTGGCCGGCAATGCAGGGGAGGGCATACAGTCTGGCCTCGGGTTGCACAATGAGGTCTATGTCTTGCGCGCGGAGCGTTACCGCTGTATCGACGGTTAAGGCAAAAGGGGAGCCACCCAGATTGACGGGATTAATACCGAGCACGAGATGATGCATGATAGGGTTGGCAACCAAAGTGATCTCTAAGATATCACTGACAACACCCGATATCTGCTGACTCAACTCCTCAAAGAGGGTATTAAGGGTTGCGCGTATGGCGCTGGTCATTTGCTCTGCACCCTCGGGTTGCATCATGAGGTACGACACGCGGCTCATGAGGTCTTCACCAAAGCGTATTTGCGGATTCATTGCGCCTGCGCTTGCTATAACGTCGCCGGTATTGAGGTCACATAGATGGGCGGCAACAGTGGTCGAACCTACGTCAACTGCCACGCCTCGGGGTCGATCAAATAAGCCAGGCCATAAGCCAATGATTTCTGTCTGGGCATAAACAGCTACAGTTATACCGCGGTCGCTTGTCGCCAGGATGGTTTGTAAAGCGGGCAATAGTGTTGCTGGTAGTGTCACCGATGTGACTTGCCACTCGACCTGTAGCGCGTCGAGTAACAGTTGGGCCTCGCTAGCCCCATGTTGAAGCGTTGGTTCAGGGACTTGAACGTAATAAAGACGTGTTGCGGTATTTAGGCGAATATCGCGATGTTCAATATCTTTGCGGATAATCTGGCGGTGTAACTGACTCTCAGGCGGTACATCGATAACCACATCATTCAGCAGCTTGGCATGACAGCTAAGACGCATGTCATCCCCAAGTGGCCCTTTGCGTTGACTGTATTTAATTTCGGTCGGGGTGAGTGTAGATAAATGATCATGGTCGGATGCAATCCCATGTTTCGCGAAGGTGCCTTGCATGCAGCGGATTTGACAGCGACCGCACAAGCCTCGGCCTCCGCAAACGGAATCAATATCAACACCCAAGGCGCGTGCCGCGCTCAGTAGTGGCGTGCCTGCAGGAAATTCCCCTCGTCGTCCCGAGGGGAGAAATATGGCTTTAATCAGTCGTGAGGCCATGCTTAGCTGCGGCGGCGTCCTGCTCGACCTGCACGCCCACCGCGACCAACCCCCTCAGGCGCCGGCTCCCGATAAGCTTTAATCCATCTGGCGCAGTCTGGGTCATGGCCCATCATCACGTCGCCCCCACGCACCGCTTGCATGACCTCTGGATGCAGTGGACTGGTAATGGCAGAGGTCATGCCCGCACCCATCGCCATGGTAAGAAACGCAGCGTTGATACCATTGCGATTGGGTAGCCCAAAGCTCACGTTTGATGCGCCACAGGTAGTATTGACCTTAAGATCTGTGCGTAGTCTGCGCACCAAATCCATAACCTGCAGCCCGGCACTGTTAATTGCACCAATGGGCATAACCAAGGGGTCTACTACAATATCGTTGTGAGGAATGCCGTAATCAGCGGCCCGTTCGACAATTTTTTTTGCGACAGCAAAGCGCACTGCTGGGTCCTCTGAAATGCCGGTTTCATCATTGGAGATCGCAACAACTGCCGCCCCGTGTTTGGCTACTAGCGGGAGTACGCGTTCCAAGACTTCGTCCTCGCCAGTGACCGAATTTACCAGTGCCTTACCTTGGTAGACAGCGAGACCAGCCTCCAATGCTTCCACAATTGACGAGTCAATGCTCAGTGGCACATCGGTAACTGATTGCACCAGCTGCACCGCTTCGGCCAGGATGCGTGGCTCATCAGCCAGCGGTATACCTGCATTAACATCGAGCATATGCGCGCCGGCCGCAACCTGTGCCAATGCGTCAGCCTCAACGCGGCTATAATCGCCGTGCTTCATTTCCTCAGCTAAAATTTTGCGCCCTGTGGGATTGATCCGCTCGCCAATCACAACAAAGGGTTGGTCGAAACCGATGTGTACCTCGCGCGTGGCAGAACTGATGGTGGTGGTTGCCATGGGCTTCTCCTTATTTGGGCTTAAGGGCTGACATTGGGCTGCCAAGGAATACGTCCATCGAGTACCATGGAACGTTGGATGATTTCGCCGATGCGATGCTCCTGCTTGTAGGCCATGAGGTGTATCCCGCTCACGCCCTCAATGTCTTTGATTTGTTGGATGAGATCAATGCACAAATCCACACCCTCTTGCTTCTGATCTTTGGCGCCCGATAGTCGCTTGATAACATTGTCTGGTATATGCACCCCAGGTACATGTCGACGAATCCATTCGGCGGACTTAGCTGAGGCAAGGGGACCCACGCCAGGCAATATAAACACCTGTTCGTGCAACCCGATGTCACGCGTTTGCGCCATGAAGCAGCGCAACCGTTCTATATCAAAACAGTACTGGGTCTGGATAAATTGCGCGCCAGCGGCGACTTTTTTGGCCATGCGCAAAGGTCGGTAGTCAAAAGGAGGTGCGAAGGGGTTTGCTGCGGCACCCAAAAACAAGCGCGGTGGTGAGCTGATGGGTCGACCACTCAGAAAGCGAGCGTCATCCCGCATGGTACGCGCCATCGTCAATGCCGATAAGCTATCGAGGTCAAAGACTGGTTTCGCTTCGGGGTGATCACCTGACTGGACGCCATCACCACTGAGGCAGAGCACATTACTGACGCCCATGGCTGCGGCTCCGAGCAAGTCGCCCTGCATGGCGATACGATTTCTGTCGCGACATGACATCTGCAGGATCATTGCGTAACCCATGCGCGTCAGCAGTGAACAAATCCCCATGCTCGACATATGACAGTTAGCGCCCGAACCGTCGGTTGTATTGATGGCATCGACATAGCCGTTAAACAACGCTACGCGTGAGTAGACATCCGCTGGATCGGCCGAATCGGGCGGTGCTATTTCTGCGGTAACGGCAAACTTACCTGCGCGCAAAATCCGTTCGAACCGCCCGTGAGAACTATGCCCGGGAAGTCGCGGTAGTGGCTCGCCGGGTTTGGGCTCATCATCAAACCTCATGAGGTACCCCCCAGACGGTGACGCAGTGCCCGTAACCAGGCGCTACGCCCTTGCAGCCGCGTATCGACAGGTGGCTGGATGACTTGGATGGTGGTCTCGAGATTGCCGATTCGCTGACTTCCTTCCCACGCTTTCACCCAAACACAAGTCATCTCTGGCTTAACCTCGCAGCCTCCATCCTGCCGAACACCACCGCAGGGTCCGTTACGGATAGTTTTCGGGCAATTCATTGGGCATGACAAACCGGTAGACCCCAAAGTGCATTGGCCGCAGGATTTTGAGTCAAACAGAAAACCCTTAATGGCACGCTCGACGTTGGCAAAGGGTTTGTCGAGTCGCTCATAACCGATACGCCTGAGCACGGGATTGACCAATAAGAGGGTGCTCTCACAGAAATTGTAGATCCTATTCAGGATCTGCGCATGCTTTACAGACCAATCGCGCACGGCTTTCACTGTACTTCCTTGTGAAAGCCATTAGCTTTTATCAGTGCGGTGATATCAGTATTGCTGTAGCTTTCTTCGATGGTTTTACCTAGCTGCTCTGCGAGTTGTTGGGCCGGTTGGTCAGATTCTATCGCACGCGTTACACGTCGCCATTCGTCTAGATAAGCATCACTATTACCTTTGCCTGCGCGCATGGCAGCGCGATCAATAGCCGCTTGAAAGCGTTGACTCAATAAGTATTTGCCGCGTTCTTTGCCGCGTTTAATTAGGACTTGCGAAGGAATGTCGCGCCAGTAAATATCAATACGTTGCATGAATACGTCCGCCTGTTTGAACACGAACTACGTGTTGATCCAGGGTTCGGCTTAAATCGCCCATGCCCGTATGGATAGTGGTCAGTGGCAGCGCTAGCCAATGAGCAGCGCGTTGCGCCGCTTCCAAGGTCGCAGAGGTTGCTATTTGCTGCAGATACACAACGCGCTCGTAGTGTGCAAACACTTGCGCTTTTAGTTCGGGGTGCTCATCAAGCTTTAAGCCACGAACAACCAGACGTTCAAAATGTCGCGCTAAAAAATCGGTAAGATAAAAAGTAGCGGGGTTGTCCTTAGAAAGCGCACGGAAAGTTGCCTCACCTGCGTAGAACGCATAGCAATGTGCGCCTGGTAGCCGCTCAATATTCCACAGCGACAGCACCTCATCGAGTTGTCCACCCGTACCACAGTCAGCATAGGCCACAAATATCTTGGTGTAGTGCGAGTGATATTTTTCAATGAGTGAGGCTACGCGCGGTGCAATACGCGCTGGACGGTTGTGGAGCTCTGCATCAATGCATTGCATATCAACGTATTGCCACTGATGCTGGCGCTTGATCCACTCGATCTCTCGAGCCAGCGCGCCACAACCAATAATGAGTAACCTATTAGCAACCAAGGGGAATTTAGGCTTCCTGTAGCACGTTTTTGCGCTCGGTCACTAAACGGACTGCCGTTGTGGCTGCATCAGCAGCGTCACGACAGTAGGCATCAGCGCCAACGGCTTCACCAAACTCTTCATTCAGAGGTGCACCCCCTACCATCACAATGTAGTCGTCACGGATACCCTGCTCTTTCATCGCATCTATCACAACCTTCATGTAAGGCATGGTTGTGGTGAGAAGAGCAGACATACCAAGAATATCGGGTTTGTGCCGCTCGAGAGCCGCGACATAGTCTTCCACAGCATTGTTAATACCAATATCGTAGACCTCAAAACCCGCGCCCTCCATCATCATGGCGACTAGATTTTTGCCAATGTCATGTATGTCGCCCTTCACGGTGCCTATGACCATAGTCCCAATAGGCTTGGCTCCGGTCTCGGCGAGTAGTGGACGGAGGATAGCCATACCACCTTTCATCGCATTGGCGGCCAGTAGTACCTCGGGAACAAATAAAATACCGTCGCGAAAGTCTATGCCAACAATAGTCATGCCATCGACAAGCGCCTTACTCAATACGTTTTCAGCCGACCAGCCACGATCAAGTAGTATTTGCGTCCCTTCTTCAATCTCCTCTGTAAGCCCATCATAGAGATCATCATGCATTTGCAGAATGAGATCGTCATCGGACAGCTCAGCGAGGATGATGTCTTGTTCGTCGGACATTGCGAATGCCTCCTGAAAAATTAGTAGTCGCGATCGGCGAAAGAAGCCTTTTGCGCAGTGATGAAGGCCTGTAGAGCCTCGTCAATAGCTGGGTCTAGTTCAGGCGCCTGGTAGTCAACAAGCATCTTCTTCCAAATCCCATTGGCCCGATGTGCTGTATCGAGGCTGCCCTCTGCCGACCATTGCTCGTAGCTATTGTTGTCGGCGACGGTCGAGCGATAGAACGCGGTCTCAAAATTACTTAGGGTGTGAGCCGATCCCAAAAAGTGTTTGCCAGGCCCCACTTCCCGAAAGGCATCCATGGCTTGCGCATTCTCTGAGAGATCCATGCCGGCCAAGAGTACTGCGATCATATTGGCTTGGTCGCAATCCATGATGAACTTTTCATATCCCATCGCCAATCCACCTTCAAGCCAACCTGCGGTATGAAGCATGAAGTTAACGCCAGCCAAGGCGGCAGTTTGCAGCGTATTTGCTGCCTCAAAAGCCGCTTGCGCATCGGGTAGCTTAGAGCCACATAAGCCGCCGCCGCTCCGAAAGGGTACCCCCAATCGACGTGCTAGGGCGGCAGCAGTGTAAATAACCATACTTGGTTCAGGTGTGCCAAAGGTGGGTGCTCCACTCGCCATGGATACAGCAGCGGCAAAAGTTCCAAATACGACTGGCACTCCGGGCCTAACTAACTGGGTGAGAGCGATACCCGCCAATGCTTCTGCCAGAATTTGGGTGACGGTACCGGCTACGGTTACCGGGGACATGGCGCCGGCCAGTATAAAAGGTGAGATAACGGTCGCTTGATTATTGCGCGCATAGACTTTGAGTGAGCCCAGCATCGTGCCGTCAAACACCATTGGAGAGTTAACATTAATGAGACTGGTCAGCACACAGTTTTGATCGACAAAGTCTTCGCCAAAGACAATCTTTGCCATGTCGACCGAGTCTTGAGCGCGGCGGTGGTGAGTAACCGACCCCATGAGGGGTTTATCACTGTACTTGAAATGGCTATAGACCATATCGTAGTGGCGCTTATTGACTGGCAGATCAACCGGTTCGCAGACGGTGCCACCCGAGTGATGCATTCCCGGTGAGAGGTAGGCCAGCTTTACGAAGTTCTTGAAGTCTTCGATGGTTGCATAGCGTCGTCCGTTGTCGAGATCATGCACGAAAGGGGAGCCATACGCCGGCACTAATACCGTGTTCTTTCCACCAATGATTACGCTGCGCTCTGGGTTACGCGCATGCTGGATATATTCGCTAGGCGCGGAAGCTTGAATAATAGATCGGCATAAGCCCGGGGCAAAGCGCACACGTGTGCCGTCGACATCCGCGCCTGCGCCCTTGAACAGATCGAGAACCTCGGGGTCGTCAAGAAAATCAATGCCTATTTCTGCAAGCAGTTGGTCGGCGTTGTGCTCAATGAGCTCGAGGCTTTCCGTTGACAGCATTTCAAAGTACGGAATCTTGCGCTCAATAAACGCAGCCGCTTTAACGCCGTCATTGCTTCTGGCTGCGCGCTTGCCGGCACGGCCGCCGCCCTTACGCCTGCTAATTCGTTCCGTCATGGGCTGCTCCCATCAGTTTTACAAACGCCAGCTGATATGGTCCAGTGGGCGCTTGCAACGCTTGTGTGGCTAACGACCAAATAGGGAATCTATTTGGGTGTCAACGCGTTTTCACGTCTTTTATCGTTATCGGTTCGCGGTGTGCAGGCACAATAGACCGCGCAACGCTATCAACGGCTTAACCCTAGCTTGGGTACCTACACCTTACTTGAATAAAAAAGGTCGGCGCTAGCCCCTAATGATGGTTTTTTCTATGTTTCAGGTTTGGTGATTTCGCGGTGAAGTTCGGGTGACACATTATTCGCTAATGCACAAAGCTATAATGCTAATCTTGCAACACAGACGGCAGATGTGCAGGGTAACAGCGGTGCTAAGTGGCTTATTGCGTCTGCAGAGGGGAGGCACATGAATGGATTACAGCCATTTCAAGGGAATTCAGTTTCTGCTGTTTTTTGGCGTGGCACTGGGTTTTGGCCTATGGCAGGTGATCGCCATTAAGCGAGACATCCGGCGTGAGCATACCAAACAGGACCCGCAGGAGGGCGATCCGAAAGCGGTAGCGCGCAAGCCTTGAGAAGGTCGTTTACACGAGGCAAGTTGGTTCAAGTTGCGCAGTTTTCTACCGGCGCACGGGGCAAGTTGATCGGCACGGGGAGATTTTTATGATTCGATCCAAGCACAAACACACCGTTTGGGCGGTAAGTGCTTTTTTAGTGATAGCGCTTTACCCATTGGGTCTATGGGGCAGCGAACGGCCAATCCGTGCGCGAGATTTGGGTATACCATTTGGGGGCGACAGTGGGCCACTCAATACGATAAGTGATGTTGCGGGCGTTGAGGTGGGTCACACCACCGTTGTCCGGGGACAGGGAGCCCTCGAGCGAGGTGTCGGGCCAGTGAGGACGGGTGTCACAGTTATTCATCCACGTGGCAAGGGCAGCACCAATCCCGTGTTTGGTGGATGGTTCACATTAAACGCATCGGGTGAGATGACAGGCACCACATGGCTGGCCGAGCGCGGCCTCATCGATGGACCTCTGGCTATTACCAATACTCATAGCGTTGGTGTTGTCCGGGATGCGCTTGTTACTTGGATGGTCGATCGCGGTTGGCGTGCCGATTGGCATGCTCCCGTGGTCGCCGAGACCTATGATGGCGCTCTCAATGATATCGATGGACAACATGTCACCACCGAGCATGTACGCAAAGCTCTCGCCTCGGCTACCGGGGGAGCGGTGGTTGAAGGTGCCGTGGGTGGTGGCACGGGAATGGTCTGCAATGGCTTTAAAGGTGGGATTGGCACAGCGTCACGAGTGTTTGATGTAGCCGGACAGAGGTTCACCTTGGGCGTGTTGGTTCAGTGCAACTATAATTGGGACGGCGACGATTTACGTTTGGGCGGGCGTGTCGTACACAAAGATTTACCCGTCGGTCAGCATTGTCATACCCAGCCGAGTATTGTGCGAAGTAAAGCTTGGTACCCTTACTGCAAGGATACCGCTACAACCCAAGAGCCTCGCACACGAGATGGATCAATTATTGTGGTCCTGGCAACCGATGCACCGTTGCTGCCACATCAGCTAACACGCTTAGCCAAGCGCCCCTCGTTGGCACTGGGGCGGCTGGGTGCCATCTCCACTGATGGCTCAGGGGATATCTTTGTCGCGTTCTCAACAGCCAATCGGCAGGCCTTGGACGAGACTCAATTTTCCAACGTCCGAGTATTTCCCAATTATCAATTAGCTACTGTCTTTCGCGCCGCCGTGGATGCAACTGAAGAAGCTATTGTGAACGCGATGGTAGCAGCCGAGACAATGGTAGGGGTGGATGGTCTACAGGTGAGAGCGCTGCCACACAATGAGGTACGAGCGCTGTTCACGCAACCCTGACGACTCGCTAACTCGGCTGTGACGCTTGGAGAAATGGCGCCCTCGCCAGGACTCGAACCTGGAATCACCGCTTAGGAGGCAGTAGTTATATCCTGTTTAACTACAAGGGCACGAATGTAATTATGCCAAAACATCGCAGGCAATCCAGAACAAACCGAAAAACTCTGCCCTTAGCGCCTTCATTTGTTGGTCGGGTGCGCGACATGGCAAACGATGGTCGTGCTGTGGTGACCGATGAGCAGGGCAGGGTCTACTTGGTGTCCGGAGCGTGGCTCGACGAAGTGGTAAAAGTACAGCCCACCATTCACAAGACTAGCGTGAGCTTTGGTCGGGCAGTTGCCGTTATTAAGGCTTCTGCATTTCGTCGTGAGCCAGCGTGTCGCCATCAGGGCGATACCGATCAGCATTGCGGTGGCTGTCCATGGATGTTTATTGACTACGAAGAGCAACTTCGCGCTAAACAACGAAGAGTATTGGCACAGCTTGAAAAAATGGCTGTTGCCCCGTCGGTGCTCAAACCCATTATGGCATCAACCCAGCAATGGGCTTATCGCAACCGTGCTCAATTCAAAACCAACGGTCTTGCGTTGGGCTATGTAGCTTCGGGCTCTCACGCGCTGATAGATGTTGAACACTGTGCGGTATTGAGCGACGCTAGTAATGCGCAGCTAACCGCGCTTCGTGCCACGCTACCCAATGTCGATTGGCGAGGAGGCCGCACACAATTGTGGCGAAGCATTGATATTGACGATCAGCTTGATAGCCCCAGTCTGGATGCTCGTCTGCCTTTTCGGCAGGGTAACACTCAGCAAAATACTGTTATGCGACAGTGGCTGGCCGGTAAGATTGCGCAAATGGACTCTGCCTCTCCCGTGCTTGAACTGTTTTGTGGTGCTGGGAATTTCACTGCGGTGCTCGCTGAGCATTTTGCGCAGGTGCATGGCGTGGAGGGTGATGAGGCCGCTGTGGAAACGCTCAAAAAATTGCAATTCGCGAGCGTCAGCACTGAAGCGCAAAATTTGTTTGACCCTTTGGTTGTTGACGAGTTGGCCCGTCGGCAAGCCGGTACCCAAATCTTGGTGCTCGACCCGCCCCGCGATGGCCTTAAGGTCCGGCTTCCCTTGCTCAAGCGATTGCGCAAATTGCATACGGTGGTCTATGTTTCTTGCGATTTGGCAACATGGGCGAGGGACTGTGCCGACTTCGCTACGCACGGACTCACGCTCTGCGAAGTGCAGCCTCTTGATCTGTTCCCCCAAACCCCGCATGTTGAAATTTTGAGCGTGCTACGCCGATTTTGAGTGTGCGTACAGCGTGCGTAGATAGTCAGCGACCTGTTTGTGATCGCCTTCAAACACAATGCGGTGGCGACGATCTTCGAGCTGGTAGTTGTACATCGGATCGTAGTATTGCTCGAGCATAACGCGTATCCAACGCTTGTGGCCAGATGGATCACCGCGCTGGTGATCATGCAGAGCCGATAACATAATGTTATACAATTGCTTATGCCGGTCCCCCCCTAATCGTTTGCGTACCCGGTCTAGCGCGTTCAAAAGGTCATTGCTGAAGCGCTCAAAAGCTATCTGACTAGCGGGCTCTTGCGCTTCAATTTCTCGCAGATTGGCTAATATATAATTCTCAAAAGAATGTTCAACGCGAGCCTCAAGCGGTGCGTTTAGCAGAACCATGGGAGCGGATTTTTTTGCTTCTTGCAGAATGGGAGGCAGGGCGCAGCGACCAATCAATCGGCTCTCATCCTCAATAAGGATTGGACCAGGCTGATTTTTACTGGCTTTCAGGAAAGCAATTGCAAGTGCTATTTCAAAGGCAAGTTGTGTCGGTTGCCCCCCAAGCCTGCGACCAAACGCCGAACCCCGATGATTGGCTAGACCCTCTAGATCAACGCTGCCCGAAAAGGGTCTGCCCGCCTGTCCCTCCTGCAGCAGTCGTGTTTTGGCACAACCCGTCTTGCCGCCAATCACTAGCAGTGGATGCTGAGAGCATAAACGTTCAAAGGTTTCCAGTAGCCAGCGTCTAAGGGCCTTGTAGCCCCCCTGGATACGTGGATAAGAAATGCCCACTTCCGCCAACCAGCTTTGAGTGATTTCTGAGCGGAGCCCACCGCGCCAACAGAACAACGCGCCCTCTGGGTTGTCTGTAGCAAAAGCCTGCCAACTTGCAACGCGCTGGGCTTTAGTTTCGCCCGATACAAGCTGGTGCCCCAATTCAATAGCTGCCTGCTGGCCTTTGTATTTGTAGCATGTACCAATTTGAGCGCGCTCATCGTCAGTCATGAGTGGTAGATTATGGGCGCAAGGAAAACTGCCTTTTGCAAATTCTCCGGGTGAGCGGGTGTCTATCAACGGTATGTCGTCGATAAAAATGCGCTCAAAATGACTGATTTCGAGAGACACCAGGCATTAGCCGATGTGAATTCGCGTTGGGCTTACAGCCTTCCGCAGGCAGCCAATGGGCGAGGCGGGTAGTCCTGCAGTAGCCAGGCATGCTTCGACTTCCTCACTGCTTTCGCAACTGACACTAATTAGCAGGCCGCCACTTGTTTGTGGATCACACACAACGTGTCTTTTTAGATCGGAAATAGCATTAATGTGTTGGCCAAACGCCGCAAAGTTGCGTTGACTGCCTCCGGGTATGCAGCCTGCGGCTATGTAGCCCTCGATACCGGGTAGTAAGGTTAGCGCGTTAAACTCGATCTCGGCATAGAGATCGGCGGCATCACATAGCTCTAGTAAGTGACCTGCCAAGGCGAACCCAGTGACATCTGTTATCGCGTTTACGCCCTGGATGGCCGCCAGGTCAGCTCCAATACGGTTGGTTTGACACATGGTAGCAGTGGCGATCCCACGATGGTCACTTTCAAGCTTTCCCTGTTTCTCCGCCGTGGTGAGGATGCCAATGCCTAGGGGTTTGGTGAGATAGAGTAGATCTCCGGATTGCGCTGTGCTGTTGCGTTTAAGGCGGTCAATTGGCAATTCACCGGTAACAGCGAGCCCAAAAATAGGCTCTGGTGCATCAATACTGTGACCGCCCGCTAGGGGAATACCTACCTCAGTACACACCGCTCGACCTCCGGCGATGACTTGTCCGGCAATGTCGGGTGCCAAAATATTGATCGGCCATCCCAGAATCGCCACAGCCATGAGTGGCGTGCCGCCCATGGCGTAAATATCGCTAATGGCATTGGTTGCAGCCACACGGCCAAAATCGAAGGGATCATCGACTATGGGCATAAAAAAGTCAGTGGTACTAAGGATGGCGCGACCGTCGCCAATATCAACGGCGGCGGCATCATCGCGACTGTGGTTACCCACAAGTAGCGATGGAAATTGTGTGGCACCCTCTACGGCAACGCTACCCTCGAGTATGGTTGTCAATACATCGGGCGCTATTTTGCAACCACAGCCGGCGCCGTGGCTGTATTGGGTAAGCCTGATGGGCTTGTCGGACATGTGTCGCCTCGATGACGTTAAACCGCTAGTTTACTGCAGAGGTTACTTGGTTGAAAATTAAAGCTGCTCGCGAGAAGCTGTTGGTTTCTAATTGCGGTGTAAAAGTTGTTGTGTTGCGTGCCACCTGTTTTAACAGACTTATTTGCTGCGTGTTCGCTCTGCGAGGGTTGAGGGGCGCGCTTACGTTGGCGCGGAGCGTGTTCTTCCTGCTGGCAAGTAGCGTCGTTTGGGCCAATTCGGACGTCAGTCAGGAGTCCGCGCGTCTATTGTTCTCTCAAGCGATGAACGAGCTACGCACGGGAGCTGGACCTCGATACAACAGCCTGAGGGTGCAGTTGGAACGGTACCCCCTAGCAATTTACCTCGATTATGAGTACGCCATCAGCCGCCTGCATTACATGACTGCAGCCCAAGCGTTGCAGTTTTTGGAAAGCGCCGAGCACTCGCCGCTCCACAATCGATTTTTGGCGGCCTACATCGAACACAAGGGACGTGATAAGGGCTGGCGCGCGCTCTTGGGCGTACTCGATGCTCCACCACGCGATGAGCGGTTGCAGTGTTTTTATTATCGAGCCCTGCGGGCGAATCGTCGAGAATCTGAAGCTTGGGCGGGTGCTGCCGCGCTGTGGAATGTCGGCTACTCACAAGATGATGCCTGCGACCCGTTGTTCGACCGATGGATGACTCAGGGTTCTGGACCCGATGACGGCCTCATTTGGTCTCGGGCGTTGAAAGCGTTTGATGCCCGTAACCCGCACTTGATTCGCTACTTACAGCGCTACGCATCTGAAGCGCTGCGACCGGTGTTAGAAGAGCTTTATGGGGTGTATTACCGTCCGGACGCCCTAGTGCACGATGCACATGAGCCCGATTTTATGCACGCTCAACTGATGACCGTGGGTATTCGCCGTTTAGCACGCATTAACCCTGAGAAGGCGCGCCTTGCACTTGCTAATGCCGTTGGTGTGCAAGCCTTTTCCGATCAGTCTCTTGAGGCGATGGAATCTATGATCGCTCGCCACAGCCTGTTTGCTCAGGCAGCGGTGCCGGATCCTTGGCTGTTAAGTCAACTTGAGCGTCTTGCAGACGATGAGCTGACCGAGATTTATCTACGCAAGCAGGTGCAAGAGAGCGATTGGAAAAATGTGTTGCAAGCACTAGCGTGGTTGTCATTGGACGCGCAGCAGAAAGACCAGTGGCAATATTGGCGCGCTCGCGCACTCGAGGCAACAGGTGAAATTAGCACGGCGCATTCGGTGTATAACACCTTGGCCTTGCAGCGCAGTTATCATGGATTTTTAGCGGCCGACAAGATGGGTGCCGCTTATCAGCTTAACCCTCTCAAAGCACCCGTGCCGAAAAAGCCCGATGACTCAGCGGTTGCTCGGGTTGTTGAGTTGCTAGCACTACAGCGGCTGCCGGAGGCGAAGCAGGAATGGCGCGCGTTACTAGCAAGACTCAGTCAAAGCCAGGGCTTGGCTGCAGGGCAGTGGGCTTTGGAGCAGGGTTGGGATGATCTGGCCATTGAGACGGCGAATTATTTCAGTGCTTGGGATCAAGTAGCGCTACGATTTCCCAATTCCTTTTTCAAGGCTTTTACAAAGCAGGCGAGTCAGCTGGGCCTAGAACATTTTGAGCTACAAGCGATCGCACGTCGCGAGAGCGCTTTTTATACGCGGGCCGAATCAGCGGTCGGTGCCCGAGGCCTTATGCAATTAATGCCTGCGACAGCGCGACAGGTAGCCAAACGAATAGGGGTGCCTTACCGCCGTGCGAAATTATTTGACCCTGAATACAACGTGTTGCTTGGCAGTCATTACTACCATCGTTTACTAGAGCGATTCGACGGTCACCGTCCCAAAGCATTGGCCGGTTACAATGCGGGTCCTCACCGGGTTGATCGGTGGGTCAACAAAGCTATTCCCGTCGATCAATGGATTGACAGCCTGCCGTTTAAAGAAACGCGCGAGTACGTGCAAGCCGTACTGGCATATACCGTGATCTATCGAGCTCGTGCGGGTCAAATAGGACCCATACTACGTCGCGACGAATGGTCGCTCACTCACCAATCGGAGAATTTATGAAGACATTGCAACTGCAATCTTGTGTCCACGAAGACGGCTTTATCGAATGTGCGCTGTTTGAGGTTGTTGTGGCCGAGCCAGGAGCCGATGAGGTTGTCATTGAGGTCGAGGCCGCCCCTATTAATCCCTCTGATTTGGGCTTAATGTTTGGTATCGCCGATACAGATAATGCCGAAGCGTGTGAGCGCAATGGCTTTCCTGCGGTACGTGTGGCCCTGCCACCTCCGCTCCGCAAAGCCATGGCCAGTCGTCAGGGGCTATGGCTGGGCGCCGGTAACGAGGGTGCAGGTAAGGTGATTGCGGCAGGATCGTCCGATGCCGCTCAAGCGCTTTTGGGGCAACGGGTTGGTGCTTTTGGTGGCGAGTTTTTCGCCCAGTATCGCTGTGTTCCTGTCATGCAATGTTTACCATTAGGTGCAGACATAAGTGCAGAAGAGGGTGCCTCGTGTTTCGTTAACCCAATGACGGCCCTGGGTTTTGTCGAGACGGCGAGAATGGAAGGGCACAAGGCCATTGTACACGCTGCGGCCGCTTCAAACCTTGGGCAGATGCTTAATCGTATCTGTTTAGAGGATGGCGTTCCCCTGGTGAATATTGTGCGCACAGCTGAGCAACGTGAGCTGCTCAAGTCCCAAGGTGCGGCTATCGTACTCAATAGCAACGACGCTGATTTTCAGCCGCAGTTAGCGCAGGCCGTTGAAGCTACTGGCGCCACCATTGCCTTTGATCCTATTGGCGGGGGTACTTTGACGAATCAGATTCTTGTAGCGATGGAGGTGGCTGCGCAAAAACGTATGCCGGCATGGAGTCGCTATGGTTCCGAAGAGCACAAGCAAGTCTACATCTACGGCATGCTCGACCCGTCGCCCTCAACGCTCACACGGGGCTATGGTTTTGCGTGGAGCGTAGGCGGTTGGTTACTCACACCATTTTTACAGCGTGCAGGCCTAGAACGCCTTATGGCCATGCGCACACGGGTTCAGCAAGGTCTCAAAACAACCTTCGCAAGCCATTATTCCCACAGATCATCGCTGATAGGTGCGCTCGATGTGAATGCGGTTAAGTTGTATGGTCGCAAAGCGACAGGCCAGAAAACCCTGATTTTACCCCAGAGCTGATAGTTAGCCTCCGGATAATTTGCAGGTGTATCCCTGAGATTCCAGATACACCTTGCAGATTTCTCGCTGATCCCCTTGAATTTCAATTGTGCTGTCCTTCACGGCGCCGCCTACACCACAGCGCTGTTTTAGCTGTTTTGCGAGGGCTTTCAGAGCGTTGAGTTCCAGTGGCAGACCATCGATCACGGTCACAGCTTTGCCCCCTCTGCCTTTAGTCTCACGCCTAATACGCGCAATGCCATCGCCGTTGTAGGCGGGGGCGGCCTTGCCGCATACACAGTCGGGGAGCTTGCGTTGACACTGAGGGCACAAACGCCCGCCATCAGTCGAGAATACGAGTCGCGAATTATCAGACTTTTTGTTCACCCTAGGTCTCCTGTGTTCGAACCCTATGGTAGTGTTAGCGGGTCATTTGAAGAATTATACGAGCTTTATGTCCAGTGCCGAACTTGAGCAGCGCTTAGCGAGCCTTGAAACTCAGCTCGCTTTTTTAGAGGATACATTGACAAGTCTTGACGCCGCCTTGGCTGCCCAGCAGCGTCAGATTATTGAACTCGTAGATCAGAATCGCTTGTTGCAACAGCAAATAAAAGAACAGGGGGCTCGGCTAGACGCCAGTGAGACTCCCGACAATACACCACCCCCGCATTACTGAGAGCATTCTATGTCATTTCGTGTCGGAGCCTTAGTGCTTACAACCTTTGTCCTTGGTCTTTACGTACTTTTTTCTATTGCGACTCGCCCGCCCGAAGCCCCTGAACATCAGGTATTCGTTAACGGCATAGTACTCACCATGGATGAGGAAAGTCGCGTCTTCGAGGCCGTGAGCGTTCGCGGAGATCGCATTGAGAAGTTGGGAAGTAGCGAGACGATATTGGCCTTGGTCAACGACAAGACCGAGGTGATCGATTTGCGCGGTCGCACGTTGATGCCCGGGTTTGTGGATGCGCATGGACATTTTCCAGCCTCGGGTCAGGTTATTTTTTCCGCAGATCTGAATTCGCCACCTATTGGCAATATCATCACTGTTGATGATGCCCTTGACCGGCTCAAGCAGAAAGGTGAAGAGCGTCCAGACGGATGGATCATGGGTTGGGGTTATGATGACACCATGATTGCCGAGGGAAGGCACTTGACCCGTGAAGACCTCGATAAAGTATCTGCCGACCGTCCGGTAGCCGTGATGCACATCTCGGGACATTTAGCATCGGTTAACTCGGCAGCGCTTGCGGCAACGGGGATTGATGAAAACACCCCCGACCCTGAGGGAGGTCACATTCAACGCGACCCCGATTCACCGGATCAGCAGCGCCCAACCGGGGTACTTGAGGAGACGGCGGCTCGTATGGTGTTGCGGCGTATGTTTGATATTGGAGTGACTGACGGTGTACGTATGACCACGCATGCTGCCCGTGACTACCTTCAGCAGGGTGTCACAACCGCTTCTGCAGGTGGTATGCCCCTGGCAGCGGCCAAGGGGTTGGGTCCCATGAGTCGTTTTAATGTATTCCCCCAGCGCCTCGCGCTATTTCCCATGTACGAAGACATCAAAGATCGTGTGGTTAATGACGGCTGGGACCCAAAGTCACTTGAAGGTGGGCGAGTCAGCGTGCCGCGCGTCAAAATTGTTGCTGACGGAAGTATTCAGGGGTACACGGGTTATTTGACCCAGCCCTATTACCAAGCCTACAAGGGTAACCCCGAGTATCGAGGTTATCCGTCGGTACCGCGTGAGGCACTGTTTGAGCAAGTTGAAGATCTGTTTGAGCGCAAGATTCGTGTGGCAATTCACTGCAACGGCGATGCTTCTCTTGACGATGCCCTTGACGCCTTGGAGGCGGCTAACAGCCTTTATCCTTGGGATGATGCGCGTCCCCTGATCATCCATGCGCAGATGACGCGTTTGGATCAAATTGCGCGTATGGCAGCTATGGGTGTTACGCCTAGCTTCTACTCGGCACATACCTATTATTGGGGTGATCGACATGCCGCTATCTTCATGGGTCCCGAGCGCGCCAGTAACATGAGTCCAGCCAAATGGGCTCTGGACGCAGGAGTGCGGTTTAGTTCGCATATGGATACACCGGTGCTTCCCATGCTACCGCTACAGGCTGTCTGGAGTCAGGTGGAGCGCAAGAGTAGCAGCGGTGCTGTGATTGGTGAACATCAGCGTATCGAGCGCATTGACGCCCTGCGCGCCGTCACCATCAATGCGGCTTGGCAGGTCTTTATGGATGATCAAATAGGGTCCATCGAGCCGGGTAAGTTGGCAGATCTTGTGGTGTTATCGGGCAATCCACTAGAGGTTGAAGACATAAGAGACCTTGTCGTTGATCGAACATTTATCGGTGGTGCAGAAGTTTATAGCCGTCGCTAAACACCTACCTCGTGATTGCCTTCGGTGAAGATCATATGGCGCGGTTGAATAAAGGTCGCTTCCGCAGTGGCCGTGGTTACTCCCTCGCAAATCATAGAGGCACTGACCCGAGTCTTTCGCGCATCGATGGGTTCGGCTGTGGCGGACAGATCAATGACCTTTTCTAGCGGTGTGGGCTTAAGGTATTTGATGGTGAGACCCCCGGTCATGCCGGGTTTGCCAAATCGCATGTGGGCCATCCCCATAAAATGATCGAAAACAGCCGCCACCCAGCCGCCGTGGGTATGTTGCGGTGGCCCCTCGTAAGACCAGTTAAAGCTCACTCTTCCCCTAACCACATTGCCATCCACCCAGTGCTTTAGGCCGGGAGACATGGGGTGGCTCTCACCACCGACACAAAGTATCTCATGATTGGCCACCGCTAGGTTGCCGTGGGCTTTGGCATAAGCCAAAACGCCTTTCAGCTGCGGACATCGGCGTAGGTTGGCGGCGAGATTCAGTAGGGTTTCTGATAATTCGTTGGCATCCTCATTGGGAATATCGGTGATCGTGGCGGCTTCAATGAGCTCTCGCATGGCAGCCGCAACCTTTCGCCGTCCAACCCAGTACTCAGAATGAGGCCCCTGAATGTCTTCAACGAAAAATGGTGAGCTGAGCAAGTCGTCAGAGCTCATAGAATAATACCCTCCGCTGTTAAAACACTGTGCCATACCCTTAATTCCTCTACTAATAGAGCGGGCACTTCGAGTGCAGCAAAGTGGCCACCGACCTCGATAGCGTCATTGAAGTACACCAAGCGTTCAAAGCGTCTCTCAGCCCAGCGTTTGCTAGTACGAAATAGTTCAACCGGGAACTGGGAGATTCCGGTAGGTAATGAGATAGGGTCGAGATTGGGGTGATTGAAACTTTCCCAATATAAACGCGCAGAGCTGGCGCCGCTGTTGGTCATCCAATAAAGCATCGTCGTATCCAACATGTCTTCACGCGCCACAGCGTTCTCTGGATGCCGGATGCCATGACGTACACAATCTGTCCATTGGGCATACTTTTCGACAATCCAAGCGAGCTGGCCTGCGGGCGAGTCCGCGAGACCAAAACCAAGTGTTTGGGGCCGTGTGCTTTGTTGTTTTGAATAGCCACTCTCCCATGTTTGGTACTCGTCAAATGCAGCCAGGGCTTTAAGTTCCTCGGGCAGGGGGTTTGCCAGGGTATTGGGGTCTGGTGCGATCACAGGTAATGTCACATGAATGGCTTGGCAGGGTGTGTCGGGTAACAGCGCAATGGCTTGAGTGACCAGTGCTCCCCAATCACCACCATGAGCCACAAAAGATGAGTAGCCCAAACGGGCCATCAGCTCAACCCACATACTCGCAATGGTTGCGACCCCTGTACCCGTTGCACGGGGTTTATCGGAGAATCCGTAGCCAGGTAGGGAGGGAATTACCACGTGAAAGGCATGCTCTGGGCTTGAGCCAAATTGCGTTGGCTCTGTTAGCCGTGCAATGACATGGCGAAATTCCAGCACCGAACCGGGCCATCCATGGGTTAGCAATAGGGGTGTCGCTTTGGTGTGCGTTGAGCGCACGTGAATGAAGTGCACCCCAAGTTCATTGATGGTAGTTTTAAAGTTCGGCCATGAAGCCAGCGCGCTCGTTGCGCGGTCCATGTCGTAATTGTCCCGCCAACTATCGAGTAGCTCTCGGGTGTAGTGCAGCGGGATTCCCTGCGACCAATCGCCGACCGTTTCTTCATCGGGTAGGCGCGTATTGGCGAGCCTGGCGCGAAGATCGGCTACGGCAGACTCCTCAAAGGAGGGCAGAAACGGGGTAATGGCGTCAATCACGGCTAGACCTATGCTCAAAGCGCTAAAGCTTAGCGCGAGAGCAGGACTTATGCAGCCCCGTTGTTGTCCTCGGCGGGTTTGCCCAATGCAATGGCCAATTGCTCGGCGAGGAAAGGCTCAAGTTTTGCGCGCTCGGTGGGCGACTCCATGGTTTTTTTAAGTAGGTAAGGGGTTCTTGGCTCACGATCGAGAAATAACTGTCCTGTTATTTTGTCCGCCTCGGTGGCTCTCGCCAACCAAACAATAGTGTCCGCGCCTTCTTCTGAGTTACGCAATATGCGCTGTGTAACCTTACGGAATGTAGGCAAAGCTGACTGCACGCCGGGGGTATCTGCCCAGCCTGGATGCATCGCGTTAACGATGATGTTGTCGTCTTGCCATGCTTGTGCCCACAGTTCACTCATTACCGTAAGGCCACGTTTAGCGCGGGCATAGGCGGTTGGGCCAGCGTAGGTTTCTGCGCGCATGATGAGCCGTTTGCAAACAAGCTGTTCTGCATACATGCCGCCCGATACCACGTTGATTACCCTGGCTGGTGTGTCATGGTTAACAAGTAGCGTATGCAATTGCCGAGTGAGATGCCAAGGGCTCAGAAGCAGTAGCGCGAAACTGCGTTCTATACCCTCGGATGTCAATCCGTGTTCATTGAACAGCGCGCCAGCGTTATTAATAAGCACATCGATGGGCTCGCCTTTCGCCAGTAACCGTTTTGCCAGGGCGTCCACATCTGCCATCAGAGATAAGTCGGCGAGCTCAATGCGAATATCGTCTCGACCTGTTTTCTCTCGAATCTCCTCCTGCAAGGAACCAAGGCACTCGGCATTGCGAATAACCAAGGTGAGCTTGGCGCCAGCCTCGGCCATAGCTATGGTCGTAGCTAGACCGAGACCCGAATTAGCTCCGGTGATGACAACATGCTTGTTGTCCATAAATCCACTCATGGGTAGCCAACGCTTGGTGCCACGTTTAAAGCCATAGCGACTGAACATTGCAACACCAGGCAGTACCCAATGGTCGGCACGTTTTGTGCCCACACTGATACTTGGCGCTGGATTGTTATCGAGCAAAGCCGCCTTCAGTCCTGTCAGGCTTTCAGCACCCATCGCCCGCATGCCCGATTCAAAACGCTTGGCCACCTTTTCTAAACCCGACCGGTAACTAAACTCGGCGGTGTAATCAATATGTGTGCCGTCGGGGTGCTCCGAAAAAATGATGGTGTCTTTTACGTCGAAGTAGCGCCCGCGACCCAACAATACTAAGCTGTGCCAGGGTTGGAATTCTTTAATTTCATACACTAAGTTGATAGTGGTTGGTCCGACTGCACAGTCAAGATCAAACTGGGTTCCAAGGCCGATAGGACCTGGGCTAACCTTGTCTGCCCGGATCGCTGTAGCGTCCCATTCTTTAGCAGATCGGAAATCGGCTACGTAGCGAAAGCAATGCTCTAAGGCGCGTGGCACCACGATTTCTTCATGCAAGGTAATCATTGGATAGACCTGTAAAGGTATAAGTATGCCGAGCTTACGGTGGCGCGGTAGGTTCAGTTCACCCAGAGCAGCTAGATCCCGGTATCATCTGCCTAGTCGTCGCTCCAAACGGTGCGCAAAGGTTCGCCAAAATCGTCATAAATGATCTTTTTCTTAACACGTAGTCCACGCGCGGCACGCGGTTTGGTGGGAGTTGTTTTAGCCTCTTTACGAGCATTTAAGGTTGCCACCACATCATTGACCGGTGTTCTACTTACCCGCGGCTCATTGAACAGAGGAGCCTGCAAAGGTCCTTTGTGCCGCTCGAGAGCCGTCTCGCCTTGGGCAATAGCATTGATCTCACCACCCGAGCGCAGGAATGACTCTACGTCGGCATTGAGGTGCTTGCGCAAGTCCGATTTGCTTGGTGGTTTAGTAAACGGTTTTTTTGCCATGGCGTCAGTATACTAAGCTCCCGCGGTGGCGCGGCAGATATCGATGAGTTTGGCGTAGCATTTACGCGGTTTCGGGGCACAGAGGCCCTAAATTTTGGTTTAATAGCGCTAAATTAATTGGGATGCACCCATGTTGCTCGTCGTTATCCTTCTGTCACTGGTAATCGGAGTCGTGATCTTTATTTGGCTTCACGGTCGGGACCTCGCAGCGTTTGACCGCGGCTACCCGCGCCCTATTACGGGATCAGACCCCAGTGATGGACTGCCGGACGTCATAGCAACAGTGGAAGCGTTTGCCCGAGCTACCGATGGTTTGCCCCCTGGCAAGGCTCGGATCCGTCGTTTGCGAGTGGCCTTAGAGGCTATTTCCGAGGGTAAAGCCTTTGCCGCCAAGTTTACTCCCAGTTTGCCGAGTGAGCCCGCCGGTGAGTGGGTACAGGCTGGCGAGGCCGATGCGGACAGGCGAATTTTGTATGTACACGGTGGCGGCTTTGTAGCGGGGAGTCCGAAAAGCCACCGCATGATTACCAGTGCCCTGAGTGAGTTAACAGGTATGACAGTGTTCGCACTTGATTATCGACTGTTGCCAGAATTTGGTCGCTTGGAGAGTCTTGAAGACACCGTCGAAGCAACGACTTGGTTGCGAAGTCACGGGCCTGATGGGCCATCACCGGCGTGTTTTCTAGCACTTGTTGGAGACTCTGCCGGTGGCAATCTGATTCTTGCGGCGGCCCAGAAAGTGCGTGATAAGGGGGTGGCTAATGCCGATGCATTAGTCGCCTTATCGCCCTCTACCGACGTTACGTTGCGCTCACCATCCATGCGATTCAATCGCGACAGTGATGCGATGTTGGGCAACGGCGTGGGCCGCTTGCTCAGGTTGCCAGCACTCATTCGGCACCTTATTTTCTTGTTTATGGGGCGTCGATCGCCAGCGGTGCCTGCGTTCTCACCGCTGAGGGGGCATCTTGCCAATCTTCCGCCGTTGCTACTCCAAGTCAGCCTCACTGAAATGCTGCTGGACGACTCCGCTCGGTATTACCATCGCGCCAAATCTCAGGGTGCTGAAGTAACTCTTGAGACCTATGACAACATGGTGCATGTGTGGCACATGTTTTATCCCGAGCTGCCTGAGGCACGAGTGGCCCTTGAGCGAATTCGGGATTTTTTGGCTTCGGTTGAGAGTCGTCAATCCCAAACGTTTGCTGCTGCTCCCAGAGAGGCACAGGGGCATGAGCAGGGCGTTAGAGAGACAGGGCTATGAAGGCGATTCGATCCATTCTGGTATTTTTATGGATGGCGCTAACGGTCATACCTGTCGCCACTCTGCTTGTTATTTCTTCGCCATTTATCAGCGCCGATCGCCGCTGGTGGTGGTTTGCACAACCGTGGTTACGTGCAGCGATCGCCGCCGCTAGGATTATAGGTGGTGTTAAATATCGGGTGCACGGCTTAGATAATTTGCCCGACCAAACCGATAACCAACATATCATCTTGTGCCCCAAACACCAGTCAACCTGGGAGACCTTTTTCTTCCCAAGCATGATGCCCCACCCGCTCGCTTATGTGTTTAAGCGAGAGCTGCTTTACATTCCGTTCTTTGGGTGGGCACTGGCTGTTATTGATATGGTGCACATTGATCGCAGCGCGCGCGGTGAGGCATGGAATAAAGTTGCCCGATTGGGGGCCGAACTGATGGACAAAGGGCGCTGGATTATCATGTTCCCTGAAGGCACGCGTACCGAGCGAGGTTCAAAGGGCGTTTACAAGACGGGGGCTGCGCGGCTTGCACTGGCTACCGATGCCAAGATCATTCCAATCGCGCTATCCTCTGCCCGATGCTGGCCGCGGCGCACTTTTCGGTTTATTCCCGGGGTCATTGACGTGTCTATCGGTGAACCAATATCACCCATGGAAGGTGAGTCGGCGGTAGAGCTGATGGCACGCATTGAGGGCTGGATTGAGAGCGAAATGCGCGTGATCGACCCACAAGCTTATCCTTCAGATGCGCCCGAAAGTCGTTCGGCCGTGGCTCCGGGCCTGCTACCGGATATTGACACAGTGGGCGGAATTGATCCTGATCAACACTTCTAATGCGCACGTATTGCGCGAGGAAAGACCACGATGGCTATAAACTCACGACTCTTTGACTACTACCACGAAGACCTCAAATTGGTAGGTGAAGTGGCATGGAATGACGAGCATGGCCCCCGTCCTGCCGTTTTGGTGGCACCGACCTGGGCAGGGCGTACTTCTTTTGAGGGCAATAAAGCCCATATGCTCGCTGAAATGGGTTATGTAGGCATAGCTATAGATCTGTACGGTGATGGCAAGACGGGGGTTGGCACACAAGAGTGTTCTGCATTGATGACCTCTGTGGTCTCTGACAGAGCTAATTTACAGGCTCGTATGGCAGCGGCAGTGACAGCGGCGCGCGCCTTGCCCGAAACGGCAGATGGGCCCTTGGCCGCAATCGGTTTTTGTTTTGGCGGCCTGTGCGTTCTCGATCTCGCTCGTGCGGGAGGTGATGTTGCCGGCGTTGTGTCTTTTCATGGCATTCTAGGTGCCGCTGACAACTTGCCAGAGCCGCAAATATCGGCGCGTATTATGGTACTACACGGTTACGACGACCCGATGGCTGATCCCGATGCAATGCGTGCATTTTGTGATGAAATGACCCGCGCGGGTTGTGATTGGCAGCTTCATGCTTATGGTCAAACTACTCACGCGTTCACCAACCCCAATGCCAATGATCCAGATTTTGGGACGGTCTACAGTGCCCGTGCCACTGACAGATCCTTTGCTAGTCTCCGAGGTTTTCTCACAGAGGTGCTTGGCTGATGGGCTTTTACAGTCGTCATATCGTACCGCGTGTAGTGACCTGTGCTTGTGGTACAAAGCCCGTTCTCAAACAGCGTCAGAAGGTGGTACCCAGGGCTCGCGGTAAGGTACTTGAGATTGGTATGGGTGCCGGACAGAACATTCCGCACTATGACATTAATGCTGTCGACGCTGTGATTGGTGTTGATCCCTGTGAAGTGTCTTGGCAAATGGCGCAACAGCGCGTGCGGCAAGTGCCGTTTGACGTTCAGTTTGTGGCGGGAAGCGCTGAGCAGATCCCGCTGGATGATCATTCCGTTGACTCGGTATTGCTTACCTTTGCTCTGTGTACCATCCCCAATCCTGAGAGGGCACTTGCTGAAGTTCGAAGGGTGTTGAGCAAGGATGGTGAGTTGGTTTTTTGTGAGCATAGCCGAGCTCCAGATGCACAGATCGCCCGCTGGCAAGACCGCATTAATCCATTATGGAAGCGTTTGGCAGGCGGCTGCCATATTAATCGCGATATCATGAGCCTCATTCGTGATGCCGGTTTTAAGGTCCGAGACCTGGAGCAGATGTACTTGCCAGGTACGCCTAGAATTGCCGGCTTTAATGTTTGGGGATCAGCCACTGTGGACTAATGACACTCCGGGTCACAGTGGTTTGTGAAACCGCGATAATCCGGTAGACCCCAAATCAAGCATGAGTGCGAGTCACTCGCGGCTGTTGTGTTACGACAATAACGGTAAACAAAAAGGTAATAACATGCATCGTCCCGAACCCAATATGAATCTCGCCGCCCATATTTTGAAGCAGGCAGACTTGAGCGCCGATCGAGCCGCCATACTGTTCGAAGGGCAAAGCTGGACCTACGGTGAATTTGCCCAGCGGGTCCGTAAGATTGCGGGCCTTTTTAAAGAACGCGGTGTTTGTATGGGAGATCGGGTGGCTTTTCTGGGCTTTAATCAGCCTGCGTTTCTTGAAACGATGGTTGCAGCGAATGCTCTGGGCGCTATTTTTGTACCACTTAATTTTCGACTTACCGGTGAGGAGCTGGCTTTTATCATTAGCGATGCCGGCGTACATACGTTAATTGTAGATCCGGTTTTAACCGCTGTTATTGAACCCGTACTGGATCGCCTGCCGTGTCGGCAGTATTTTGAGGTGGGCGATGTGACAGCAAAATTTGAAGCTCTCGAACCGGCCATGGTCGAGGCGAGCGCGTTGCACGAGGCCGTCTTGCTAGGGGCGCATGATACCTTACTCATTATGTACACCTCGGGAACCACCGGGCTCCCCAAAGGTGCCATGCTTACCCACGGTAATTTTGTCTGGAATAATATTAATGCCTCGTATGCGTTTGGCGGCATCCGCGATGATGTGACCTTGAGTACCGCGCCACTCTTCCATATTGGTGGCTTGAATACCGGTGTTATCACCGCGTTGCAGTTGGGCAATCCTCTGGTCATTTTGCGTAATTTCGAGCCGGGCGATGTTTTGGCATTGATTGAACAGCATCAGGTAACGCACATGTTTGGTGCGCCGGCAATGTTTCTGTTTATGTCACAGCATCCCAAGTTTGATGAGACCGATTTATCGTCTATCAAGATGTTTATTGTTGGCGGCGCACCGGTGCCAGAGCCTTTACTACGATTGTACGGCGAGCGAGGCGTGCAGTTTTGTCAGGGTTATGGACTCACTGAAACGTCGCCCTTCTCGTCATTTCTAGGCCCTGACAAAGCGCTTGAAAAATTGGGTTCGGCTGGTCTACCACCCGTTTTGTCAGATATTCGCATTGTTGATGCGGATAACCGTCCATTGGGCCCCAATGAGCGCGGCGAGATCTGTTTGAGTGGACCGAATATTATGAAAGGCTACTGGAACCGACCCGAAGCCACGGCGAGTGCTATCGATACCGAGGGATGGTTCCACTCGGGCGATATAGGCTATCTCGACAAGGAGGGCTTTCTCTACATCTGTGATCGCGTCAAAGATATGGTGATCTCGGGCGGCGAAAATGTTTACCCAGCTGAAGTAGAAAGCGTCTTGTTCGCCCATGAGTCCGTTGCTGAGGTGGCCGTCATTGGTCTACCTGACGATAAATGGGGTGAGGCTGTAACCGCTGTAGTTGCGTTAAACGCAGGCCATGAATTAAGCCTTGAAGAGCTGAGAGCATTCGCGGCCGATAAGCTCGCTAAGTACAAGCTGCCACTAAGACTACACATCGTTGATGCCTTGCCGAGAAACCCTGCGGGCAAAGTGCTTAAATTTCAGTTGCGCGAACAACTCAGTCAGGGGTAGTGGATAACGGCGATCTCGATGCCGTGCAAACGGCGTTGAGCTACACTGAGCGCCATGCCATTTATCCTCAGCCTCATTATTGCATCAGCATTAGCGCTCGCAGGGTGTAGTGCTCAGCGGGTCCCCGAGCTTGTGCGCTATGCACCCGCTAAACCCGTGAGTCTGGCTGGTGCGTGGGAGCTTGACCACGCCCGCAGTGACAACATTCAACAACAGTTTAATGCCATTGCCCGCCAATTACAGCGAGAAGCCGAGCGTCGCGCTAAAGCGGCTGAGCGCGGCCAGGCTGTTGCCTCAACCACTATGGCATCCGGCCGTGATCTCTATGCGTTAGCAGAAATGGCCGAGTTGGTCACCGCACCAACGTTGTTGGATGTGGTGCAGTCGGCTAACGAGATCAGAATTAAGCGCGAAAATAGTTTTGCACTGATCTGTCGTACCGATCAACCACCGCCAGTAATATCGGTTACGGCTTTCGGCGAAGAGCGCTGTGGTTGGGATGGCCATCAGTTATTTTTTGATATCAGCCTGCCTGACGGTCTCAATATTCGACACCGAGTCAGTCGATCAGCTTTAGCCGATAGCCTCATTGTGCAAACCGCCGTTTATTCGCCGGTTGTGCGCGAGCCCTTTACCGTGCGTAAAGTATTCAATCGCTATGATCCCGACAGAGCGGGTTACCGTTGCACACAGACGCTATCAAAGGGTCTTGTGTGTACTACCGAGTCTGGTGACCGGTAATGTACAGGGCGGTATTAAGGTCACTAAAGACTGGGTTAAAAGGAATTTTTCGGACGCGGTGCCTGAGTCCGTTGCCAGCCCTCTTGTTGGCAGCAAGTGCAGCGCTTGTTCATGCTCAACCCCAAGTCCTGGAGAAGGAACTCTGGCCCGCTGCCCTCGATGATCAGGTCTTGTTGAAGGGCTCCGAGTACGTGGACTTAGAGATCGCCGTAGTGGTTTTTGAATCCGGTTTGGTTGATGCAGATGAGCGCGATGCGCGTTACAAGGTGCGCGAGGTAGAGAGTCGCTTGGCCGCGTCGAGACTGCGTGATGTGATGACAGCGTCGGGACGTTTCGGTGCTGTTCGAGTTTTGCCTCGAGTGAGCGCCTTCGCAGCAGTCACTGTCAGCGGCAAGATAGTTCATTCGGATGGACGCGACTTTGTTCTCGAGGTGCAGGTTGTCGATGCCGAGGGGCGCGTATGGTTGCAGCAAACCTATCGTGCAGCTGCAACGCTTGATGACTACCTAAACACTGAGAAAGAGCCCTTTGACAGTATGTTCATAGCTATTACCAACGCGATTTGGTCTGAAGCTTCACTGCTGACATCGGAGCAAGTTACGCGACTAAATGCTGTTGCGCAGTTGCGCTACGCCCAAGGGCTAGTACCTGAGTGGTTTAACGATTACCTTGTAGAGCGCGAGGGCAGACGATTTTTGCAACGCCTGCCCGCGGTTGGTGACCCCATGATCGAGCGTATAAAGCGCGTCCGCAACCAAGAGGCCCTGTTTATTGATACGGTAGATGAGCAGTACGTCACGCTACGAGACCGACTCGGGCCAACCTATCGTCTATGGCGACGTTCGAGCCTAGAGCAGGCGCTTTATTTGGAGTCCTATCAACAGCGCGCTAGCGAGCGAACAATAGCAGCAGATCGAGGGTCTTTTGCGGCAATGCAGCAAATTTACTCCACCTATCGTTCGGTGCGAATTCAGGAGCAGGATCTGTTCGAGCTGGCCACCGGATTTGACAATGAGACGGCGCCCACGGTGATGGCATCCGGTGAGACCCTTGTTAGGCTTGAAGGTACTCTGGAGCAGCAATACACCCAGTGGCGCGATCTATTAGCGCGTATCATCAGACTGGAGCGCGACGTAAAGTGACGACGTATCGATTTTTAGCGACTTGTCCCAAGGGACTCGGTAGTTTGCTTGCGCCCGAGGTGGTTTCGCTGGGCGGTGACTCGGCGCGCGAAACCGTTGCCGGGGTGCAGTTTTCAGGGTCCCTCGCCGTTGCCTATCGGGTCTGCCTGCATAGTCGGTTAGCAAACCGACTGCTGTTGGAACTGCGGGAATTTGGTGCCGAGACGGGTGATGACCTTTATACGGGCATGCTCAGCTTTCCGTGGGATGAGCACATCGGTACCCAAAGCACTATCGCCATCGATTTTTCTGGTCGCAGCCAAGGGATCCGTAACACCCAATTTGGCGCCCAACGTTGCAAGGATGGAGTCGTCGATCAGCTACGTCGAAAGCGTGGTAATCGGCCTAATGTCGACACCAAAAATCCTGATATTCGTATTAATGTGCGGCTCCATCGCGGTAAGGCAACCGTTGCGTTGGACCTATCAGGACACAGTTTGCACCGGCGTGGTTATCGTATTCAGCCCGGCAAGGCACCGCTAAAGGAAAATATTGCTGCGGCACTGCTCATGCGCGCCGGTTGGCTCGAGGCTTGTGAACAAGGCCAACCACTCATCGATCCTATGTGTGGTTCGGGAACATTACTGATTGAGGCTGCGATGATGGCGACGTGTCAAGCGCCGGGCTTGGGGCGATCATTCTATGGTTTTAACGCCTGGCTTGGTCACAATGAAGCACAATGGCACGCCATTGTTGCCGATGCCAAAGCACAGGTGCGACCCGCACCATCGGGAGTCGAATTACGTGGTTATGACGGTGATATTGCCGCGATTCGCCGAGCCCAAGCGAGTATTGAGGGTCTGCAAATGACCGATCTTATTCGGGTGCGCCCCAGATCTCTCAGTGACCTCAACAAGCCGAGTCATCGACCCATGCCACAGGGACTGCTTGTCTGTAACCCTCCCTGGGGAGAACGACTTGGCGAAGAGTCGGCGATGCAACTTCTCTATCGTCAACTCGGCGAGGTGTTACACCGCGAATTTCAAGGTTGGCGGGCCGCTGTGGTGACATCGAATCCCCGACTTGGCCGCGCCATTGGCTTGCGCAGTCACAAGCAATATGCCTTGAGTAACGGTGCCCTTGATATCCAGTTATTGTTATTCAACTTGGAGGCCAGTAATCGCCTAGCGGAGCCTGATAATAAGGGCGACCTGTCGATATGGGAAGCGCCAAGTGGTGCAAAGCAAGGACAAGCGACGGGTGAAAAGCAAACCAAAGCGCCCTTATCTCGGCAAGATTTGAGTGCTGGTGCCGCAATGTTTGCCAATCGTCTGCGGAAAAATCTAAGAAAACTCAAACCATGGTTGGATAGAAACGAGGTCAGCAGTTACCGCCTTTATGATGCCGATATGCCCGAGTATGCGGTTGCTATCGATCTCTATAATGGCCGCCCTCATATTGCTGAATATGCCCCGCCAAAGCAGGTAGATAGTGTATCGGCTAATCGGCGATTCGAAGAGGTGGTTGCCGGCGTACGCACGGTATTAGAAATCGAAGATCCAGAAAAGATAGCCATTAAGCGGCGGCAAAGGCAGCGAGGCAGTGCCCAGTACGAAAAGGTGTCGCAGCGCGGGGAGCGTTTCGAGGTTTCCGAGGGCCCAGCAAGGGTACTGGTTAACCTCTATGATTATCTCGACACAGGTTTGTTTCTCGATCACCGACCTTTACGCCTGCGTATTGGCGCCGAGGCACGAGGTCGGCATTTTCTGAACCTATTCTGCTACACCGGAGTGGCCTCTATTCATGCTGCACTTGGTGGTGCGCACACATCGACAAGTGTCGACTTATCCAACACGTATTTGCGCTGGTATCGCGATAATTTGGCATTGAATGGCCTATCGGAACGACAGCATCGAGCTGAGCGCGCTGATGTGCGGGCCTGGCTTCAGGCTTGTGAGCGAACCTACGATTTGATTCTACTCGACCCTCCATCTTTCTCTAATTCAAAATCGACGGAGGCCAGCTTTGACGTTCAACGTGATCATGTGGCGCTTATTGAACAAGCGGTAAAGGTGCTGTCATTGTCGGGAACGCTGTATTTTTCTAATAATCGACGCGGGTTCAAGCTAGATAGCAGTATTTTCGATCGTTACCGGGTGACCGATATCTCGGCTGAGACCATCCCTGAGGATTTTGCACGCCGCACAGATATTCACCAGTGCTGGCGTATCCAACACCGCTAAGCCAGACCCTAAATTGGCGAAGCAGGCGGTGGGCGTTAGTGGTATACTTGCGCAGCTTTGAATCCTCTTTCTTGTTGCCGCGGCCTCCTTTGAGGGCCACGGAAAACTGTTGTTTACGAAACTAGCGGAGACACCCGACCATGGGGAACACTCTCTACGACAAATTATGGGACGCCCATCTCGTTGAGCAGCGCGACGATGGCACCGCCCTCATTTATATTGACCGCCAACTGCTCCATGAAGTGACATCGCCGCAAGCCTTTGAAGGCTTGCGTCTTGCCGGTCGCTCACCTTGGCGTCTCAGCGCAAACATAGCGGTACCCGACCATAATGTTTCTACTATTGCGTCAGAGCGAAGTGCGGGTCTAGCGGCACTCACCGATGAGGTTTCGCGCATCCAGTTGCAGACCCTTGACGACAACTGTGCGGACTTTGCCATTCCTGAGATCCCCTTAAACGATATTCGCCAAGGCATTGTGCATGTTATGGGCCCAGAGCAAGGCGCTACGTTACCCGGTATGACTATTGTCTGCGGTGACTCACATACCTCTACGCACGGTGCATTGGGGGCTCTGGCGCATGGCATTGGCACATCTGAGGTGGAGCATGTGCTGGCGACAGGCTGTCTTATCCAACGCAAAATGAAAAACATGCGTATCCGTGTGGATGGCAAGCTGGGTAGTGGAGTCACCGCGAAAGATATCGCCCTGGCTATTATTGGTCTTATCGGCACAGCGGGAGGCACTGGCTATGCCATAGAGTTTGCCGGCAGCGCCATTTGTGAGCTCACAATGGAAGGGCGGATGACACTGTGTAATATGGCGATCGAGGCTGGAGCCCGTGCTGGTTTGGTGGCTGTTGATGACGTCACGCTCAATTATGTAAAAGACAAGCCATACGCACCGAGAGGCGTGTTTTGGGAGCAGGCTGAATCTTGGTGGCGCACGCTGCACAGTGACGACGGCGCTGTCTTCGATAAGGAGTACACGCTGGTTGCCGCGGATATTGAACCACAAGTCACTTGGGGGACTTCACCGGAGATGGTGACGAGTGTCAGCGGGCGTGTGCCTCGACTTGAGGATGCAGTGGATGACACGGCCCGACAAAGCTTGGGGCGGGCTCTGGAGTATATGGAGTTGGAGCCCGGCATGGCCGTTACAGACATTAAGCCGAATGTTGTGTTTATAGGCTCGTGTACCAATTCACGCATTGAAGATATGCGCGCCGCCGCAGCGGTGGTGAAAGGTAAGCGGATTGCTCAAGGCATTAAACAGGCTTTGGTCGTTCCTGGTTCAGGTTTGGTCAAAGCACAAGCCGAGGCTGAGGGTTTGCATACTATCTTCTTAGAGGCTGGGATGGAGTGGCGCGAACCCGGCTGCTCAATGTGCCTGGCTATGAACGCCGATAAACTGGCGCCCGGTGATCGCTGCGCTAGCACTAGCAACCGTAATTTTGAGGGCCGGCAAGGCTTTGGCGGCCGTACGCACCTTGTCAGCCCCGCGATGGCAGCTGCCGCGGCAGTGACGGGGCATTTTGTTGACGTGCGAACCTTGGAGGAAAGTGCGTAATGGACGCCTTCACAGTACATACTGGACTTGTCGCGCCGATGGATCGGGCCAATGTAGATACCGACCTGATCATTCCCAAACAATTTCTAAAATCGATCAAACGCAGTGGCTTTGGGCCTAATCTGTTTGATGAATTACGCTACCTCGATGAGGGTCAGCCGGATTCAGACAATAGTCGCCGCCCATTGAATCCCGATTTTCCTTTGAATCATGAGCGATACAAAGGGGCGTCGGTCTTACTTGCCCGGGATAACTTTGGTTGTGGCTCAAGTCGGGAGCATGCACCCTGGGCTCTCGTTGACTATGGTTTCCGCTGCGTGATTGCACCGAGTTTTGCGGATATTTTTCGGTCAAATTGCTTCAAAAATGGTCTGCTTCCAATTCAGCTTCCAGGCAATATCGTGGCGCAGTTGTTTGAGGCCATGTATGCCGAAGAAGGCTATAGCCTGACGATTGATCTTGAGCAGCAAAAAATACTGTGCCAGAACGGCGAGGTGATTGCCTTTGAGATTGACGCGTTTCGGCGCGATTGCCTACTTAACGGACTGGATGACATTGGCATAACGCTGCAAAGTGCAGATGCTATTCGTCAGTTTGAGCAACGACACAAGGCGCGAGCACCCTGGGTTTTTGATGTATTGGAGGTTTAATGAGTCATTCGATCTTATTACTTCCGGGCGACGGTATTGGTCCTGAGGTTGTTGCGCAGGCACGGCGTGTGCTGGTGCGCACGGGTGAACAATTTGGCCTGTCGCTCGATCTTGAAGAGGCCGATTTGGGTGGTGTTGCTATTGATCGTCACGGTGCCGCTTATCCTGAGATCACTCAGGGACTGGCACGTAAAGCCGACGCTATTTTGCTGGGCGCTGTAGGCGGGCCCAAATGGGATAGCTTACCGGCTGGGGAGCGACCAGAGCGTGGTTTGCTGGCTATCCGCGCCGATCTCGATTTATTCGCCAATTTGCGGCCGGCAATCTTATTCCCTCAGCTTGCCGAGGCATCCAGCTTAAAAGCTGACTTGGTCGCGGGCTTGGATATCCTCATTGTCCGTGAGCTCACGGGGGGGATTTACTTTGGTGAACCCCGCGGCATTCGTCAACGTGAGGACGGCGAACGTGAAGGTTTTAACACCTATATCTACCGGGAGAGCGAGATTGAACGGATATCACGGTTGGCTTTTGAATTGGCAGGCAAGCGTGGCGGGCGGCTGACCTCCGTCGACAAGGCGAACGTCTTAGAGGTGACCATGTTGTGGCGCGAGGTTGTTAAGCGCGTAGGTAACGATTTTCCATCGATTTCGTTAGAACATATATACGTCGATAATGCCGCTATGCAGTTAGTCCGCGCGCCCAAGCAATTTGACGTATTGGTAACCGGTAATATTTTCGGTGACATTCTGTCAGACACGGCAGCTATGCTAACGGGTTCTATTGGTATGCTACCTTCGGCCTCGCTTAACGAGGCTTCACGCGGTCTGTACGAGCCCGTCCATGGTTCGGCGCCAGACATTGCCGGGCAGAACAAAGCCAACCCACTAGCCACGATTCTGTCAGTGGCCATGATGTTACGTTATTCATTGAATCAACCTGAAGCGGCGGATGTCATTGAGACGGCGGTCGGTAGCGTACTCGATCAGGATTTGCGAACCGGGGATATCGCGCAAGCGGGAGCGACAGTGATTGGCACCAGAGAAATGGGAGATGCTGTTTTGGCAGCAATGGACTGAGGCAAAAATAAAGAGCTATGAGTAAGGAAGTAGATGTTGCGGTTGTCGGTGCCACGGGTGCGGTCGGCGAGGCGATGATGGAGATTCTGGAGCAGCGGAATTTTCCCGTACGTCGCCTTTACCCACTTGCTTCATCGCGGTCGGCAGGTAAAACAGTGAGGTTTCGTGGTAAGTCAATCCAAATTGAAGATCTAGCGGAATTTGACTTTGCCAAAGTGCAAATAGGGCTGTTCAGTGCCGGTGGTTCGGTATCGGCTGACTATGCGCCCAAAGCCGCAGCGGCCGGCTGTGTTGTTGTAGACAACACGTCACACTTTCGCCGCGACGATGACATTCCCTTGGTCGTACCCGAGGTCAACCCCCACGCTATTGCCGGTTACACCAACCGCGGCATCATTGCTAACCCTAATTGCTCAACCATTCAAATGTTGGTGGCGCTAAAACCCATTCGTGACGCAGTGGGTATTGAACGTATCAATGTCGCAACCTACCAAGCCGTGAGTGGGACTGGCAAAGAGGCGATTGAGGAGCTGGCCAAGCAAACAGCGCAATTACTCAACGGCAAGGCAATTGAGACCGAGGTCTACCCTAAACAGATCGCCTTCAATGCGTTACCCCACATCGATAGTTTTCAGGACAATGGCTACACTCGAGAAGAAATGAAAATGGTGTGGGAGACGCAAAAGATTTTTGAAGACGAGGCAATCCAAGTAAACCCAACGTGTGTACGCGTTCCCGTATTTTTTGGGCATTCTGAGGCCGTGCATATTGAAACCCGGGAAAAGATAACGGTTGAGCAGGCGAGAGAGCTGTTGACCAGCGCGCCCGGTGTCGTCGTTGTCGATGCACACGAGGACGGTGGTTACCCCACAGCGGTTACCGAGTCCGCGGGCCAAGACCCGGTATTTGTGGGTCGTATCCGCGAGGATATCTCGCATCCGCGCGGATTGAATCTGTGGATTGTTGCTGACAATGTCCGAAAAGGCGCTGCGCTCAATAGCGTGCAAATTGCCGAGTACCTCGTATCGGACTACCTTTAAAGTGTCATGGCGTGGTGCTTATTCACAGTGGGTGTAGCTGTGGCGCTAAAAATAGTGGTAAAAAGGGCCGAGAGTCGTTAGTTTTTCCATTATCGGCGCAACCCGGCCTGTTCTAGTAAAAGTAGACAGCCGATATGGCGCTGGTAGCGCTAATAGGTGTTCGACAGGGAATAGGTTTGGAGTGCCAATGAAACCGTTTTGGCGGACAATAATTGCAGCGGCGGTATTGCCCATTTTTGCCCAGCCATCATGGGGTTTGGGGTTGGGAGAGATCATAATGCTCTCTTACCTCAACGAGCCTTTGCGTGCCGAAGTGGCCTTGCTAGATGCACAAGACATGCGCCCGGAAGATATTAAGATACGTCTGGCAACACAAGACGACTTCGATCGTCTGGGTGTGGACAGGGCCTATTTTTTGACCAGCATTCAGTTTGATGTGGTCATTAACGGCGCTAACAGTAAAGTGTTGTTGCGTACTGACGAACCGCTAGTGGAGCCCTATCTTGATTTTTTACTCGAGACGCGATGGCCACAGGGCCGGCTCTTGCGAGGCTATACTGTGCTTGTAGACCTGCCTCAACGCATCAGTGTAGCGGATAGCGAGGAGCCCGCGAGAGCAGTTATGCCAGCTGCTAAACCCGCTCAAGAAACTTCTTCTTTAGGCGCCGACGAGTCAGCTGGCCGTAGCCAGCCGATAAAGCGCGACTACGACAAAGCAGCGGAGGCGAGACCTCGCGCGGGCGGGCAATATTTGGTTCAGGCCAATGACACGCTGTGGGAGATCGCATCGGCCGCGCGGCCGTCCGGCGTGTCCACAGCGCAAACGATGGTCGCGATTGTGGCCATGAATGGCGACGCTTTTATTGGTAACAATATCAATGGCCTCAAAGCCGGCTACGTCCTTGAATTGCCGAGCGAGCGTGAAATCTTGCTGTCCTCCGCTGAGGCGCGAACCGAAGTGGCGCAGCAAAACGCCGATTGGGCGGCCGGAATCCGCCGCGGTAGGGCCGTTCGGGTGGTGGCGCAAGATAGTCAGGCAGACGCTGATAGTGAAACCCAAGATTCATCAGTGAAGAATGACGGCGCCAGTGTAGCGGCCCGTTCCGCAACCGATATTGCGCCGATGATCGATACCGATACCGATTCGGATGTTGCAACTGTCATCGATGGGGGCTCGCGTGACCGCGGAGATGTCGCTTCGTCTGAAGTCAATACGACGGAATTGGTTGCTATTGAGGCACGACTGGCTGCGCTATCGGCGCAGATGGGCGAACTTCGAGAACTGGTTAGTTTAAAAGATCAGCAAATTGCCGCATTACAGGCTGAGTTAGCGGCGCGCGATGCAGCCCCGGTTAGCACAAGCGCTTCGATGGAAAACGGCGCTCCGGACACTGCGCAGGCAAGCGACGGCCTGCCCTGGTGGCTTTGGGTGCTGGGTAGCATCGTTGTTATCTCACTGGTGGGTGTCGTCTTGGCACGTCAGGGTAGCCGTCCAAGGTTTAATGACCCGGGTGAGTTACTCGCCGATGATGATGGGGTGCTGAATCAAGATCGCTTGGCACCAACTCCAAGGACGGTATCGAACAATCCTGTATCGAGCCGCCCGGCGCCTGTCGATAAGCCGATAGCACAGCGTGAAACCCAGACCGACTGGGCCCCGGGTATGGCTGCTTCAGGGACTAATAGTCAGATCGAAAGCGGTAGTGCCAAGAGTCTCGGTCAAGAGAACCCAGCCCCAGCGTCTCCGCCGGAGAGCACTATTGCAGATGCTTTGGCTGAGGCGGATATTTATGTCGCCTATGGTCGCTATCAGCAGGCATTAGATGTGTTGGAAGCGGCGGTAAAAACTGAACCAAACAGTGCCGGCCCCTACCTCAAAATGATCGAGATTTTCCTTAACAACGAACGCATCGCTGAGGCGCAGGCATTGCTGCCGGAGATAGAGCGCCTTGGGGATGCTCAAGTCACAGCACAGGCCGTCAGCTTGCTTGACGCCGTCCGCCCGATTATGGGTATTGATGAGCTTGTTAACGATGATGATGTCCCATTGGCTGGCTCAGCCGCCACTGAGAGCGATAGAAAAGACGTACCTGCAAACCGAACTTCTGGGGCGGAAGCACGAGGGCAAGTACTTGCTGATAGCTCAGTCGATAGCGGAACACCCTTCGGTGGAGATGTGCCGGCGGTCGAGCCCCTAGCGCTAGATACACTGGAGCTTGACGTGGATGTTTCCGAGCTACGTGGACAAGCCGAGAGTAGCGGAGAAACACCAGCGCCTGACAATGTCAGCAGCCCCAAGTTTGGCGCTGCTGACTGGGGTGATGCCGCCGATGAGAGCGTGGTTGGCTTTGAAAATGATAAGCTACCTCCCGAATTAGCGGCAGTACTCGGCAGTGACATTCCGCCCCCGTTTGAGGAGTTGGATGACGAGGAGGAGTCGGGGTTGATCTACTCCGTCGAAACCGACCCTATCGATACCAAGCTCGATTTAGCACGGGCGTATATCGATATGGGTGACGAGGACGGAGCGCGACCCTTTCTGGAAGATGTCATCAACAAGGGTGATTTGCGCCAGCAAGCCGAGGCGCGTGAATTGCTTCTTAAAATCAACTGATTCCCCTCTGGTGAATAATGCTCCGCGCCTGAGCCCCGAGCCCTTGAGGCCGGGAACCCGTGTGGCTATGCGTGTGGAGTACGAGGGCTCCGCATTTCATGGCTGGCAGGCCCAGGCCCATCGAGATTGTGATACCGTCCAGGAGCAGTTAGAGGCGGCTCTAGAGCAGATAGCAAATGCGCCTGTGAGAACCCATTGCGCGGGTAGGACCGATACCGGTGTTCATGGCTATGGCCAGGTTGTGCATTTTGACGACCCTGTAGGGCGCAGCGTCAAGGCCTGGGTTATGGGCACTAACAGTGGTTTACCCGAGCTGATTCGCGTCCACTGGGCCCAGGCTGTTCCAAAAGATTTTCATGCGCGGTTTTCAGCCTACTCGCGCCGCTATCGATACGTAATTGCCAATACGCCGGTTAGACCTGCCCACCTTGCACGCCAGGTGAGCTGGTATCGACGCTTCCTAGAGGTCGATTTAATGTCGGATGCGGCGCAGGTATTGATTGGCGAACATGACTTTAGCGCCTTCAGAGCGGCTCAGTGTCAGGCCAACTCTCCCCGGCGCGAAGTTAGTGACGTGCGCGTTGAGCGCTGGAACGACTTTGTCATCATTGATATCTCCGCCAACGCTTTTTTACATCACATGGTGCGCAATATAGCCGGTAGCCTGCAAATGATTGGGGCGGGACTCAAACCTGTGGAGTGGTTGGGCGAATTACTCGTGGGACGCGATCGCACAAAAGCAGCAGACACTGCGTCGCCCACTGGGTTGTATTTACTGTCCGTGCGCTATCCCGAGGCTTTTAATTTGCCCCAAACGCCTGATGGCCCGGCATTCTTGAGTGGCTGGGTCTAAGTTTTGGGGTCGTTTCTGACATGCTAGCTCTGCTACACTGCGCCGCCGAGATAGCGTAACCGAGAGGGCTCCCCGGTGCAGGTCAAAATATGTGGCATTACCCGCCCTGAGGATGGCTTATGCGCTGCGTCTCTGGGGGCTGACGCAATCGGTCTCGTATTCTGGAAAGGCAGCCAGCGTGCAGTCAGTATTGACGAAGCGCGAAAGATATGTGAGTTGCTACCACCATTCATCGCTATTACGGCGTTAATGGTTAACCCATCGGAGGCAGAGGTTGAAGCCGTGCTTGGTGAACTGCCAATCAATGTGTTGCAGTTTCATGGCGATGAGAGCCCGGCATTTTGTGAGCAGTGGCGGTTGCCTTACATCCGTGCCTTACGCGCGCACGCGGGTGTAAACTTAACGGCCGAGGCAGACAAATATGAGCATGCTCGTGGTTTCCTTCTCGACGCAGTTCATCAGGGGCAGTTTGGTGGCACGGGGCAGCTGTTTGACTGGGGTCTGGTGCCCGCCGCCTTTCACCGGCCTGTGATTTTGGCAGGCGGACTAAATCCCGCTAATGTGGGGGAGGGCATTCGTCAACTTCGACCGGTAGCGGTTGATGTGAGTAGCGGCGTGGAGAGTGCGCCGGGCGTGAAAGATCACGATAAAATGCAAACATTCATTAAGGTCGCGAAGGCGACCCCTACAGGGCAGTAACAATGACAGCGAAACATAATCCTGAACTGTATGCGTCGGTTCCCGATGAACACGGTCGCTTCGGTCAATTTGGTGGTAAGTTCGTCGCCGAGACGCTGATGTCTGCGCTTGCAGACTTAGAAAAATTGTACCGAGAATGTGTCAAAGACCCGGCCTTTCAGCGCGAATTTGATCAAGATCTTGCCCATTATGTGGGACGTCCTTCACCCCTCTATGAGGCAGCCCGGATGTCAGATCACATCGGTGGTGGGCGTATTTTTTTGAAGCGTGAAGATTTAAATCATACCGGTGCCCACAAAGTTAATAACACCATTGGCCAGGCGCTGCTTGCCAAGCACATGGGAAAGAAGCGCGTTATTGCTGAAACGGGCGCCGGTCAACACGGTGTTGCCAGTGCTACCGTGGCCGCGCGCCTAGGGTTGGAATGCCACGTGTTTATGGGCGAGGAGGATGTTCGTCGCCAAAGTTTAAATGTGTACCGTATGAAGCTTTTGGGTGCTCACGTGATCCCCGTCACCTCTGGATCTAAAACACTCAAAGACGCCATGAACGAGGCGTTACGAGATTGGGTAACCTATGTCGACAATACGTTTTATATCATTGGCACGGTTGCAGGTCCGCATCCGTACCCCATGTTGGTTCGAGACTTCCAAAGCGTAATTGGGCGCGAAGCGCGACATCAATCTCTGGCACAAGCCGGAAAGCTTCCCGATGCGCTGGTTGCCTGTGTAGGCGGTGGGTCTAATGCCATAGGTTTGTTTCATCCATTTCTTGGCGATGAATCTGTGCAGATGTATGGTGTTGAGGCGGGTGGTCATGGGGTAGAAACGGGCGAACATGCCGCACCGTTATCTGCGGGCACGCCTGGGGTACTTCACGGCAATCGCACTTACCTCATGCAGGATGAAAATGGACAAATTTTACACACCCACTCAGTCTCAGCCGGCCTTGATTACCCCGGCGTTGGTCCAGAGCATGCCTGGCTGAAAGATATTGGACGGGTAAATTATGTTGCGGCTAACGATGACGAGGCCTTGGCTGCTTTTCATCGATGGACGCGGATGGAAGGTATTATGCCTGCGCTGGAAACTGCTCATGCCCTAGCCTATGCAGAAAAATTGGCAGCGCAAATGACACCGGACCAGCACATTATTGTGAATCTGTCGGGTCGAGGTGATAAAGATATTCTCACCGTTGCAGCGATTGATGGAATTACTGTTTAAGGAAAAGGTTGTGAGTCGATTGCAAGACCGATACAGCGCACTTCGAGCTGCAGGTAAAAAGGCGGTAGTGCCCTATGTGGTTGCCGGGGATCCCTCGGTAGCAGGCACCGTGCCATTGATGCACCGCCTAGTCGCAGCCGGGGCGGATATTATCGAGCTCGGTGTACCTTTTTCAGATCCTATGTCTGAGGGCCCGGTGATTCAGTTAGGTCACGAGCGCGCCTTGGCTAATGGTGTCTCCCTGCGTCAAGTGTTGGCTATGGTTCGAGAATTCCGTGAACTCGATACCACTACTCCGGTAGTTGTTATGGGCTACGCAAACCCCGTGGAGCGTTTCGGTTATGCTGCCTTTGCAGACGCCTGTGCAGAGTCGGGAGTAGACGGGCTGATTACCGTTGATCTTCCACCCGAGGAAGTAGACAGTTTGAATGAGCAGCTCAAACGGGTGGGCCTGGACAATATTTTTCTCATCTCGCCCACTACACCCGAATCGCGCATAGCGACCATCACTAGTCGAGCGAGTGGTTTTATCTATTACGTCGCAGTGAAAGGTGTTACTGGTGCGGGGAACTTAGATGTTGCTGACGTTACTCATCATCTGAATTCAATCAGAGCCGTATCTACCCTACCTGTGGCTGTTGGCTTTGGTATTAAAGATGCAGCCTCAGCTGCAAGTGTCGCGGAGATAGCCGATGGCGTCGTAGTGGGAAGTGCGCTCATCGATACTATGGCAAAGGCATTGGCGGCGGGTGAGAGCGAGAATACGGCCGTTGACCGAGCCATCACCCTACTCAAGGCTATCCGAATTGGTGTGGATAAGGTCGCTTCCGCAGCTTGATCATTGGCGGGTATACTTCGCGCACGAATAAACGGAGCCGAGCATGAGCTGGATTGACAAAATTCTTCCATCGGGAGTGCGTAAAGACGAGACGACTAAACGCGCTAGCGTTCCCGAAGGCTTGTGGAAAAAATGCATTAAGTGTGATGCGGTGCTTTATCGACCGGATCTGGAACGCAATCACGAAGTCTGTCCGAAGTGTGATCATCATATGCGCATTGGTGCACGCCGGCGTTTGGATATGTTCCTCGATTCTGAAGGGCGACAAGAGTTATTTGCCGATTTGGAGCCTGTTGATCGACTCAAGTTTAAAGATAAGCGCAAATACCGCGATAGATTAACTGCCGCTCAAAAAAGCACTGGTGAAAAGGACGCACTGATAGCAATGCGCGGTCAACTCAAATCGGCCGATGTCATTTCTGTGGCGTTTGAATTTAATTTTCACGGTGGATCAATGGGCTATGCAGTGGGCGAGAAATTCACGCGTGCCGCGACCCAAGCCCTTGACGAGCACATCCCTCTGGTCTGTTTTTCTGCCTCGGGTGGGGCGCGTATGCAGGAAGCGCTTATTTCGCTGATGCAGATGGCTAAAACATCGGCGGTTATCGAGCGCATGAAGGTTGAGGGCGTGCCCTATATATCTGTGATGACGGATCCCATTTATGGTGGGGTGTCAGCTTCTTTGGCATTGTTGGGTGATATCAATATTGCCGAGCCCGATGCGCGTGCTGGATTTGCTGGTCCAAATATTATTGAGCAGACGATTCGACAGAAGCTGCCTAAAGGTTTTCAGCGCAGTGAGTTTTTGTTAGAGCACGGCGCCATCGATATGATCGTTCATCGCTCTGACATGCGCGACACCATTGCTAGCTTGCTTGCCAAATTTACAGGTACAGCTGCACCCAGCGACCGTGATGCAGTGGAAGGTGAATCATGGGGCGCAGAGGAGGTTTCTGGACCGACGGCCGATGACTGAGACTTCGCTAGCGGGATGGCTGGCACACCTTGAAACCCTCCATCCCAAAAGCATTGATCTTGGACTTGAGCGCATAACCACCGTTGCTGAGCGACTTGGCGTGCGCAGGCCGCACTGCAAAACGATTACAGTCGCCGGGACAAATGGCAAGGGCACTTGTGTGGCCGCGCTTAACGAACTTCTTACCCGCCAAGGGTATCGTGTGGGCTTGTACACGTCGCCGCATTTATTTGTCTTCAATGAGCGCATCGTGGTTGACGGCGTGCCTGCGACAGATGCCGATATTCTGGATGCGTTCAACGTGATTGAAACCTCGCGCGAGAGTATCTCACTGTCTTACTTTGAATTTGCCACACTTGCCGCGCTGTGGTTATTTCGTCGGTCAGAGGTTGACGTACAAGTGCTGGAAGTCGGCTTAGGTGGGAGGCTGGACGCGGTTAACCTCGTCGACGCCGACGCTTGCGTGATCACCAGTATCGGTATTGACCATACCGAATGGTTGGGAGACACCCGAGAGTGCATCGCCATTGAGAAAGCGGGTGTAGCTCGAGCAGGCTGCCCAGCTGTGGTGGCAGACAGTGATCCCCCCATCACTCTACTGAACACCCTTGATTCCATTGGGGCGCAAGCGAGTGTACTCGGCACTGACTGGTTACTGGAAGGCGCGAGCCTTACGTTACCTGACGGCTCTCAGTTATCATTTTCACCCTCGACCGCGCTTCAAATCAGTAATCTCGCGGCTGCGGCAGTCGTGTTAAGTCTTATGGGACTGGTACATGATCGGCAGGCACTCATTGCCGGTTTGAATGCCGTCACCGTGCCCTGTAGACAGCAGCGACTGTCTTGGCTCGGCCGAGATGTTTGGTGTGATGTTGCACACAACCGAGAATCGGTGGCTGTCTTGGCTGAGGCGTTGGCACGCGAGGAGCCTGCGAAAAGCAATCACGCTGTGTTTGCCGGCATGGCCGATAAGCCGCTAGGTGATATGATTGCTATCATGGAAAACGTAATAAATCATTGGCATATTCCATCGCTTGAAGGAATGTCCCGCGCGGCTTCACCTCATGAAGTAGCTGCCTTCACGCCGAAGAATGCAACGACATGTTACGAGGCGGTTGAGGCAGTGTTACCTTCACTGATTGAAGTGACCGAAGCCGGTGATCGAATCGTTATTTTTGGTTCCTTCGTTACCGTCGGCGCTATGCTTTCAGAGTTGCAAGATAGCAGCGGAAGTACGAGAGAGTAGGACGCCATGCCCCCTATCATTAAACAGCGTTTGGTTGGAGCGGTAGTGCTTGTTGCACTAGCCATCGTGTTTTGGCCCATTATCTTTGTAGAACCGACTACCGATAGCCCAATGGTGTTGGCGCCAACCCCGCCGAAGCCCGTCCTCGATACATCCACCATCGAGCCGCCCAGCTCACCCGATTCCTCGCTGACAGAAAAATATCAGGCGCCCCGTGGCAACTTGGCTGCGCAAACATCGGCCGATGATGCAACGGCGCTTTCTGAGGCGTCGGCGCAGGCAATCATCGATGCCTCATCGCAATTACCCGAGGCCGCTAGCATTGATCCGCCCGAGACACGCTCAACTGCCCCGCGTGTCACCGCTATTGATGAGCAGGGTTACGTGCAAAGTTGGGTTTTGCAGGTAGCGGCTGTACAGACACAGAGCCGAGCGGATGCCTTGGTAGAACAGCTGCAAGCCAAAGGCTACGAGGCCTTCACACGGTCTTTTAAGCGCGGTGATCGCGCACTGTGGCGTGTCCAGATAGGTCCTAAGCTCGAGCGTGATAAATTGAATAAGATGAAACCCTCGGTGGACAAAGCTTTCGGCGTTAACGCAGCGATTCTGCGTTATGAGCAATAGTTATGGATGAAACGATACGGCAACTCTCTCAAAGTTCATCGGGGTTTAATGGCTTCGATTGGATCATCGTTATTGCCGTGGCGATCTCTATGTTGGTGGGTGTCTGGCGTGGATTTGCGCGAGAAGCGTTATCGCTTTTAGGCTGGGCATGCGCGTTTATTGGCGCTAATGTGCTGGCTCAGTCGTTAGCACAGTCGTTTGTCGGTGTGTTTGATAGTCCGACGCTGCGCTATCTCCTTGGTTGGGCGCTGGTGTTTGTCGGTGTGCTCGCCATTTTTAGTGTTCTCGGTTCATTGCTTGCCAAGCAGTTAGGACAGCCGGGTTTCAATCTCGGGAATCGTTTCTTAGGCGGGGTGTTTGGCATAGGCCGCGGTTTCGTGATCATGATGGTGGTTGCGCTTATATTGAAGGCGATGTTGCCTGATTCCGAAGAAGATTGGCTGGATGATGCTGAACTAATGCCTATGCTTGACACTATGGCCGATTGGTTTAGTGAAAACTTTGATGATTTGCTTGAGATGAAGCCCGAAGAGCGATTGGGTGAAGCACTCGAGTCGAGTGAGATGCTCTGAATTGGGAGTAAGCCGATGTGTGGTCTAGTTGGAATTGTAGGAACAAGCGACGTTGCGGCAGATATCTATGACGCGCTGACTATGTTGCAACATCGTGGCCAAGATGCAGCGGGCATCATGACCTGTCGAGACGGGAAGTTTTTGCAGCGCAAAGGCGAAGGCCTCGTGCGCGATGTGTTTCGCTCTAATCATATGGCACAACTACTTGGACACTTTGGGATTGGTCATGTTCGCTACCCTACCCAAGGCAGCTCAGGGACTGCGCTCGCCCAGCCTTTCTATGTCAATTCCCCGTATGGCATAGCCCTTGCACACAATGGCAACCTTACCAACGCCAACATGTTGACTGCAGAGCTGTTTCAGAGTGATCTGAGGCATCTCAATACCGATTCAGACTCCGAAGTACTGCTGAACGTATTTGCGCATGAGCTGCAGCGTTTGGGAAAACTGGTGCCCGAGTCGGATGATATTTTCACCGCCATTGAGGCTGTTCATCGGCGCTGCGAAGGTGGCTACGCAGCCGTAGCCCTTATTGCCAATCAGGGCATCGTGGCATTCCGAGACCCTAATGGTATTAGACCGCTTGTGGTGGGAGTGAAAGAGCGAGCCACGGGTGACCGCGAGTATATGGTTGCATCAGAAAGTGTGGCGCTCGATGTTTTGGGCTTTACCTTGCTCGGCGATGTGGCGCCGGGTGAGGGCATTTACATTACTCGCTACGGTGAGCTTATGCGTCGTCAGTGCGCCTCATCGACGAGGCTTATGCCCTGTATTTTTGAGCACGTTTATTTTGCGCGTCCCGATTCACTCATGGATGGCGTATCGGTATACAAAACCCGTATGCGCCAGGGTGAACGTCTGGCACGAAAGATTTTGCGCGAGCGGCCCGATCATGACATCGATGTTGTCATACCGATTCCCGATACCAGTCGGGTTGCGGGCCAATCTCTCGCCCATGAGCTTGGCGTTAAGTTCCGCGAGGGGTTTATGAAGAATCGCTACATAGGGCGAACCTTTATTATGCCCGGCCAGAATCAACGAAAAAAATCTGTGCGTCAGAAACTTAACCCTGTGCCGCTAGAGTTCAAAGACAAAACGGTTCTGCTGGTTGATGATTCGATTGTGCGTGGCACTACCTGTGGTCAAATTATTCAGATGGCGCGCGATTCGGGAGCTCGGAAAGTGTATTTTGCGTCTGCGGCGCCTCCTGTGAGATACCCGAATGTCTACGGAATTGATATGCCTGCAGCCAATGAACTTATCGCCCACGACCGTGATGTTGATCAAATTTGTCAGCTGATCGGTGCCGACTGGATGATCTATCAGGACCTCGAAGATTTACTGGCTTGCTCCCTAGAGGGGAATGAGTCTATTGATGGTTTTGAGTCCTCTGTTTTTGACGGTAAATACCCTGCCGGCACTATCGACGAGGCGTACCTAAATAGTGTTCAAGAAGCGCGCGCAGAAGGCTCTGCATTGCGGGTAGCGGCGTCACAGGATGGTGCCGTTGTTGGGCTACACAATGACAGTTGAGGTAAGGTCATGACCAAAGATCGAGGAGCATGGCTCGATGAGGCCCACCTAGAAACGCGAGCTATTCGGGCGGGTATTACCCGCACCCATGAGGGGGAACACGGCGAGCCTATTTTTACTACATCGAGCTATATTTTCGATTCTGCTGAGGATGCTGCAGCGCGCTTTCGTGGTGATGGGGAACGTGCGCACGCTAACGTATATTCACGCTACACCAACCCAACAGTGAGAGCGTTTGCCGAGCGTCTAGCTGCCCTGGAGGATGCACCGGCCGCCGAGGCCACTGCTTCAGGTATGGCTGCCATCATGAGTGTTTGTATGGCGTTTCTCCGACAGGGTGATCATGTCATATGTTCGCGTGACGTTTTTGGAAGCACGGTCGGTTTATTCGAAAAGTACCTTGCCAAATTTGGGATTGATATTACATGGGTCCCATTGCGCGACGTGAATGCCTGGCAGCAGGCACTACGACCTGAAACACGACTCCTCTACTGCGAAACGCCTTCAAATCCGCTTTGCGAGGTTGCCGACATAGCGGCCCTATCGGACGTAGCTCGGCAAGTGGGGGCACGTTTGGTGGTGGACAATTGCTTCTGTACGCCGGCACTTCAGCAACCGTTGAAACACGGTGCCGATTTGGTCATCCACTCGGCAACGAAATACCTAGATGGTCAGGGTAGGGTGATGGGTGGTGCGGTTGTGGGTTCGGCTGATGATATGGCTGCCATTAACGCGTATCTGCGCACCTGTGGTCCGAGTATGAGTCCTTTCAATGCCTGGGTGTTTATGAAAGGTTTGGAAACACTGAGTTTGCGTATGCACGCCCACTCCGAAAACGCGCTGGCATTAGCGCAATGGTTGAGCGAGCGCGCCGAGGTGAAACGGGTGAATTATGCCGGCCTTGATGGACATCCAGGGCACTCTCTTGCGCGCCGCCAACAGTCTGGGTTCGGGGGCGTTCTGTCCTTTGAGTTACAGGGGGGACGCAGCGATGCGTGGCGCTTTATCAACGCCACCGAGTTGATGTCGCTGACGGCTAACCTCGGTGATGCCAAGACCACGATTGTGCATCCGGCAACAACCACTCACGGGCGTTTATCGGATGACCAGCGTGCTGAAGCCGGTATTAGTGAGGGTTTGATTCGAATTGCGGTAGGGTTGGAGCACATCAGCGATTTGAAACGCGATTGTGAGCGCGGATTTTCCGCCTTGTGACGTGAGTCCTCATTCGATAGGGAGTGTCACAGGTATGAAAGCACTCATTGACGACAGCGTATCGGCTATTGGCGAGGTTTTATTAGGCAAGGAGCATCAGGTTAGGCAAGCATTATGCTGCTTGCTCTCCGCTGGACATTTGCTCTTGGAAGATTTACCCGGTATGGGTAAAACCACCCTGGCCCACGCTCTAGCGAGCACCCTTGGCTTGAGTTTTGGTCGAGTTCAGTTCACCTCTGATTTACTCCCTTCTGACATTCTCGGAGTAACGGTATTCGAGCGTGATAAGGGGGCGTTTTCCTTTCACCCAGGGCCAATTTTCAATCAGGTGCTGCTCGCCGACGAGATAAATCGTGCAACGCCGCGCACCCAAAGCGCATTGCTGGAGGCGATGGGCGAGTCCCAGGTCAGTATTGATGGTCAGACACGAGAGTTACCTCGACCGTTTTTTGTTATCGCCACACAAAACCCCATCAACCAGTCAGGAACTTACCCCCTGCCCGAATCTCAGCTCGATCGATTTCTGATGCGTTTGAGTTTGGGTTATCCAGATCCCAGCGCTGAGAGGCAATTATTAGAGGGTGAAAGATCGACTACGAATCGTACAAGTCGGCAAGCGATGACTATGAAGGATTTGGCCAGCATCCGTAGTGCCGCAGCCATAGTCAAGGTTTCAGATAGCTTACTTGCCTATGTTCAGCGATTGATTGCGTTTACACGGGAGAGTCCCGAGTGTGCGATAGGTTTATCGCCACGGGGTGCCTTGGCCTTGGTTGCTGCGGCGCGCACCTGGGCCGTTATGGCGGGTCGCGACTATGTGATTCCAGATGATATTCAAGCGGTTCTAGCACCGGTTACCGCACATCGACTCGTGCCTAGTGCCGACTATGCAGGCGATGGCGCTGCGCTTGTGGATTTGATGCAACGACGTGTTGATATCATCCCTGATTAGCCGTTTTCAAAGCCATCTAGAGCGGCGCTGGTTTCAGTGGATGCAACGGCGACTGCCGCCAGCGCGTAGTATCACCCTAGAACAAAAGCGGCTATTTATTTTTCCCACTGCAGCTGGGTTTTTGTTTTTAGCCATGTTGCTTATCATGTTGCTTACTGCCATCAACTATCAAAATAATCTGGCTTATGGGCTGACTTTTTGGCTTGCTATGCTGTTCGTGATAGCCGTGCACTTCACGCATGCCAACCTCATGAAACTCTCAGTTACCGCTGTTGCAGCCGAACCTGTATTTCCGGGCCAACAATCCGCATTTGTTTTACAGCTTGACCCCGCTGGACGAAAAGCAGGTCATCATGCTGTGCAGCTCATTTGGCCTAAGGCAGTACATGTTGTCGATGTATCGCCTTGCTGTAGCGAGCGTGTATCACTGTACTTAACCGTTGCGGGTCGTGGCTGGTATACCCCCCCTAGGTTGAAGGTGATATCTACTTATCCCCTCGGTCTGTTGCGCTGTTGGAGCTTCGTTTACCTCGATGCAAGAGCATTGGTATATCCCAAGCCTATCATGGCACCTTCGGTCCGGCGCGCAGTGGCAGTTGAAAGTACCACGGGTATCACTGACACGCAGGGTCTCGATGATCTTGCGGGTTTTCAAGTGTACCGTCCGGGCGATCCGCCAAGGCACATAGATTGGCGGTCTTGGGCGAGGGGACAGCCGCTGCAGACCAGGTTGTATGCATCACAGAGTCAACAAGATCATTGGTTAGACTTCGATGACTTTGAAGCAGGCACAACTGAACAACGCTTGTCATGGCTATGTAGCCGAGCACTTGAGTGTGAAAAGCTCGGTGACGATTACGGACTGCGGTTGCCGGGATTTGAAATAGCGAAGGGCAAGGGCGATAGACACCGTGAACGAGTGCTTCGTGCGCTGGCTTTGTATGGCATCGACGGAGGCGATTCATGACTGCCGAAGTCTTACCACGCCGTGCTTTGTGGTGGTTGCTGGCGTGTCACTTCTTCGTTGTTTTGCCGCACCTGACTCGGGTGCCTTGGTGGTTGTTGGGTGTTTATATAGGTGCCAGTAGTTGGCGCTTGCAGATGCATCGCGAGCGGATAAAGATGCCGGCAAAATCGATACGCTTGCTATTAGCAATCGGGGGTATGGCCGCCATCTTCGCTAGTTATCGTACGCTGGTTGGTCTAGAGCCCATGGTGGCATTGCTGCTGGTTGCTGGGGGTTTCAAGTTGGTCGAAGCCGTGCGAGTGCGCGATGGTTACGTGTTGGTGTCGCTGGGTTTCTTTGTGATAACCACCCAGTTTTTGTTTGACCAATCACTTCCCGCAGCGCTTTATGGTGTCATAGGTACTCTTCTTCTTGTTACCAGTCTGGTTGCATTAAATACATCCTTGCACCAGCCACTGCGCACCTTGGAACCGCTTTTAGCACTCAAAATGCTCACATTAGCGGTGCCGATGATGTTGGTATTGTTTGTCGTGTTCCCCCGTTTAGGCCCTTTGTGGAGTGTTCCCTCAAAGACCGGCGAGGGCACGACCGGTATGAGTGACCATTTAAACCCCGGCGATGTCGCGCGGTTAAGCCGCTCGGCCGATGTGGCGTTTCGGGTTCAGTTTATGGGACCCATTCCGGACAGTACCGACTTGTATTGGCGAGGGATGGTGCTGAGCTCTCTACAGGATGGTGTGTGGCGTACACTCGACTGGCGTGACTACCCGGCAAGTGAACGGCAATTACGACGACCCAAACTCGGCGACGGGGTCCTTGATTATCGGGTTATTAGCGAGCCTACCTACCAGCAGTGGTTGTTTTCCTTACCTTACGCCACTTCCAGCCATGAGGCGGTCGTGGAGGCCTGGGATTTTCGACTTATGGCAAAGTCCGCACTCGAAACACCGTTTTCGTATCGCGTGCAATCATTCGAGCCAATAATCATAGAGCCCCAGCTTTCACCGTGGCGTAGGCGCATCGAATTGCAACATCCTGTTGGCCTTAACCCTCGAACCCGAGCGTGGGTCGATGCCCAGCGCGCGGTCTATCAAGATGACGAAGCTTTTATTAAGCAAGTATTAGCAACATTTTCGCAGCAGCCTTTTTATTACACACTCGAACCGGCTGTCATCACAGAGAATGATTTTGTAGACCGATTTTTCTTTGACACCCGACAAGGTTTTTGCGAGCACTATGCCTACGCGTTTGTAGTGATGATGCGCATGGCAGGTATTCCCGCGAGAATTATTGGCGGTTACCAAGGTGGTGAACGGAATCCCGTTAACAATACCCTGATTGTTCGTCAATTCGACGCCCACGCGTGGGCTGAAGTTTGGCTAGATGACCGTGGTTGGCAGCGTATTGATCCCACTGCTGCTGTTTCGCCCGATCGTATCCGGTATGGGTTAGAGCAGGCTTTACAATCCTCAGAAGGGTTTCTTGCCGATTCGCTCTTGTCCGCGTACCGCTTTCGTAGTGTTAGCTGGCTCAACTGGTTACGTCTTCAATACGATGCTGCTGCGTGGCGCTGGCAGAGTTTTGTCATTGGTTTTGACAGCGATCAGCAGTTCGAATTACTTGGTGGTTGGGTTGGGAAGATAGATGCGCCA